>Ga0207696_1000101_pt1 | contig 170899 bp, 162 predicted proteins | sample KBSS54metaG_FD_184403 | JGI IMG/M metagenome (GOLD analysis project Ga0207696, IMG submission 184403) | Switchgrass rhizosphere microbial communities from Kellogg Biological Station, Michigan, USA - KBS S5-4 metaG (SPAdes) (version 2) | ecosystem: Host-associated > Plants > Roots > Rhizosphere... | reverse complement strand
AGGCCTCTTTGACCATGGGAGGCGACAGGCGCGTGTTGCCGGTATCGACGGCAATCCCTACTGCGGCGCACCAGTCTTCGGAGCGGTTGTCGACAATGTCGTGTACTTCAAAGGCTACGGCCAGGCTGTCGGTATCGCCGGCGGCGAGGATGGTGGCCTTGTCGACATGGATGACCAGTGGATGGCCTTGCGGGTTATCGATGTGATCCTGGGTCACCCGTGGCGAATACACAAACCAGCCACCCCAGGTCAATTTGCAGCGGTCACCCACGGCCATGTTGGGGTAGGGCAACAGGCTGCTGCTGCCGGGTTTGGCCTTGATGATGATGTCGAGGCCGGTTTCGGCGGTTTCCTTGTCCACGCCATCGTTGATGATCCGCGGATCGATGTACATGTACAGCTCGGAATGCCCCGGGATACTGCCGTTTTCATCCTTGCCGCCGGGCCGTTCGAGTTTGACGAAGATATCGACCGGAGGCAGCGAAATTTCCGGAGTCTGTTCGAATACCTTGACCCGATACTGCAGCGTATAGGTCCCGGTCACGAAGCGCTGGGGCGGGACATACAGGGTGACACGCTCGCCGACATCCCCTGGCTTGACGAGGGTGGTCTGGTCGACCTGAATACCGTCGAGCAGCAGCTCGATGTGGTCACCTAAACCCATAAGGTTCCAGGGTGGGCAATAGACTTTCAGCCCCTTGTCGGGCGCCAGCAACTGCGCGGCGGCAATATTGATCCCCCACACCCCCCCCTCCAGGGCCGGCTGCGTACGGTCGGGTATTTCCAGTTGCCGCAGAGACTTGGGGGCCGGGAGGCGAGGGGGCTGAATAAGCATGCTGAAGACTCCAGAGTCGTGGGAAGCAAAGGCTCTGGGTTATTTAGGGGCAGGTGGCGAGCGTTGGCTACTGTCAGAAATTACAGGTAAGTAGGTATTTGCGATGAACGGTCGGGGGCGGGTTTTGCATGCCTGAAACTACTTCCCAGTAGGCGCTGCCGCAGGGAAGTCGACTCTGCGGTAACCCCCCCTTCTGCTCAACAAAAATACAGCTTCACGCTGAGCTGACTGTTCAGTCGTTTCCATCGGCTTCCCGACAAACGGTAAGAAAACCTAGTATTTCTGACAGTAGTCAGCTTTTTCCGGCAGGCATCTAATTGAGTCACAAACGTTCCACGCCATCGTCAGTCAACGGCCCGTTTTATCTTCACGACTGCCCTGCGCGAGAACACTGTCCGCTCAACTGCCGTGGAGTTTCGCAATGGTGCCCCCAGAAGAGTCGTCGATGGATCCGCAACACGCACGCGGCGATGACGAACCAAGTCTTGTGGTTATTCCAGAACCGATTGTTCCGGATATCCTGAAAGACGAAGAGGGAAATGAGAGCCCGGACGGGCTATTACCTCGCGATGTATTGAATCGCGATTTGAAAATCACGATTCCGGCGTGGGATTTCTCGACAGATCCGCATTTCGTAAAAGACGTCGTGTGGGTGGGCTTCAGGCGACGGGGGCTTCCCTTTGATGACGACACGGCGGGGGTGTTCCCGTTCGATATTCCCATTGATCCGGGTGACAAGATTGTTTCGGTGCCTCAAAGGGACCTGGAAGCTGGCGTTTACGACCTGTCGTACAAGCTCGTGATTGGTGGCAACGCAGCGGAATCGCTGAAAAAAACCATCACCGTCGATAGAGTGCCGCCGGATGACGGCCAGGAACCGGCGATGCTGGAGCTGCTGGATCTTGAGGGCGACATCACCGATGACTATTTGGACGAGCACGGTCAGGTTCGTTTCAAAGTACGCCTCTATCTGGACGTGAAGGCCCGTGACCGGGCGATTTATTACTGGACGGACACCGACACGCCACCGGGCTTCGAAACCGAAATCCGCGAGCAGGCGTTCAGTCAGTTTGATATCGATAACGACCAACTCATCATCACCGTCTACGCAGACGAAATTCGCCTGCGTGGTCATGGGCAGCGATACATCTATTATCGCTTGCGCGACTGGGCCGGAAACCGGGGACCGCGCTCGCGGTTGCTGCCTGTGTTCGTCGATCTGACCCCGGGGGCACCCATTCACAAGCCTCCGCGCATTCCCCTGTCGGACAGAGGCTTGATCGATCGTCAGCACGCCCGGGAGGGGGCGGTCAATCAAGGGGCGGTGACGGTCGAAATCGATGCCTATGACAATCCGTTGAGCGGCGATCAGGTACTGCTGGACTGGGATGGCACTGTTCTGCCGCCGCAGGATGTCGACCCGGCCAATTTTCCTTGCGTGATCCCTGTGCCGTGGAGTGCGCTCACAGCCAAGGGGCTGGGTCCGGTGAATGCTCGTGTCACTTACCGCGTGCGTTCAGGGGGCGTCGATAGCAAACCATCAATGGAAACCCTGGTATCGGTGAACCTGACGGTGGCAGGCCAGGATCACGCCAATGCGCCGGCGTTGCTGAACCCCAAGCTTGCCTTGCTGGAGATCTACGGCGCCAACTCCAAGGTGCTGAACACATTGCTTACCGAAGATTTCGGCGAGGACGCCGACGGCTTCCTGACGTTGTTCGACGCACCTGAACGAGGACACACGATCGAAGTTTATTGGGGGAGCATCAGTACGCCCGTGGCGAGATACATCGTCCAGAGCGGTGACGGTGCCGGCAAGAGAGTGCCGTTCAATATTCCATGGGCGGTCATTGACCAGGACCGGCTGAACCCGGCGTTGCCGGTCCATTACACCACCAGCAATGGCATCAACCAGCAGTTGGCGCCATTCACGCCCGTCAAGGTGTCGATCATCATTATCGAAGGTCTCCAAGAGCCTTCGTTCCCTGACGCTGGCATCGAAGGGACGCTTGACTGCTGTGCGAAACCGCGTCTCTGGGAGCGGGTGCGCGTGAGGATTGAAGGCAACCCGGCGTTTGACGAGAAGGACATCGTGACGTTGTTCTGGCAGGGATGCGCGGGACCGAATGGCACCACGCCCATTCCCGGGGCCGCGCAACCGTTCTTCACCACTTTGAGTGCGGATCAGGCAAGAAACGGTTTTGAAGTGCATGTGACCGATTACGAAAGATTGATAGCGCCGATGCAAAACCGGGGTTCGGCGTTATGTCATTACACCTTGAAAAAGTTTACGGGTGGGCAGGGTGCTTCAAAAAAAGATTTCGTGATTATCAATAGAACCATGCCCAGTGGTGCAGTGTGTTCACCCACTAATGAAACCTGTACGGAACCGTAACGGGTAATTGATTCATTAAAGTGCATTAGCCGGTTTTAGTCGGGACAGTCACGAGTATTTATTCGTGGCTGACAGAGAGTGTTGTGCCCGCGTTTTGGGCGTTAGTTGATTGACAAAATTCCGGGCAGATAAAGCCCGTTTCTGAAGGAGCTGAAAAATGGCAAGTCCGAAACCATTGACGCCCGCTGAACAAAGTCGGGTCGATTATCTGAAAGTTCGCCGTGCTGTTACAAAAGCTGATGCACCCGTCATCAAAGTGCATCCAGATAACCCATTTCTAAGCGATACGTCGGATGATGAAGCCAATCAGATTCCGCTGAGCCAGCAGGGAAAGCCTTTCAAGTGTCTGGTTCCGAGACCTGCTGAGGCTGACGACCCGAAGATGATACCGGGCTTCATTCATCTGACGTTTGACGGAAGTCCGATAGTCTCTACTCGATACGATTATGTTACGCCGCTGAACCCCGATATTCTTGAAATCGACATGACGTTTCCTGTCGGATACACCGATAGGCCGGGGACACATGAGTTGGGATACTTTATCGATCAAGGCGGTAATGAGAGCAACTCTGAACCGTTGGAGTGCAATGTTGATAGAACTCCTCCGCACCCGTTTTTTCCGGTTATTCTTCCGCAGGAAGTGATAGATGAAGGTATTACCAAAAAATATCTGGACGACATTGGTTTCGTAGCTATTAAGATTCCTGATTATGGAGATATGAGGATTGGCGATTTTATAGAGGTGTTATATGGGGACTCGATACCGTTGGCAGAGGTTGTCGATTCGATCATCAGGATTGATACCACCACTGACATCTTTCTTGAACTTACCGCTGATGATGTATTCAAGCGAGATGAAGGGACTCACGCGATTTTTTTCAGAATCACCGACCGTAAGGGAAACCTAAGTGCTATTTCTCCATCAGTCCTTGTTACGGTCGTTCTGACAGACCCACCCGAGGGGCTGGTGGAGCTTAGTATTCCGCTGTTTGACGGTGTCGGTGACGGTCTGGTCGATCTGGCGGATGCGCAAAACCCTTTGGGCGTGGGAATCCTTAACGAATACACCCACTACTTGCCGGGAGATGAGTTGGTGGTGACCTACGACGACATTCCGCAGATGGCGAAGCCCATCAACGGTTTCCCGGTTTACGTCGATATTTCGTTCAGAGACGTGTTCAACAACGACCCTGGTGTAAAAACTGTAGCGGCCCGCTACCAAATCAAACGCGGCAGCACCTATTACCCGCCAACTCCGATTTCCAAAGATGTTGACGTTGATTTGCGAAAGCCCGGTCTGCCGATTGATCCGAATAATCCAGACCCGACCAATCCAAATCTGGCGTTGGTGACGGTTCAGGGTGATTCCGGAGGCCCTGCCAATGAGTTGCGAGAAGCCGACAAAGATGGGGACGTTACTGTTACGGTCAATACCTATGGCGGCGCCAAGGAATATGACACCGTTCAACTTGTATATGCGGGCCAGCTTGTTTCTGAGGCGGATGGTGGCCTCGTTACGATTTCAGACCCTGTTCCCACATCGCTTGAGTGGAAAGTGAAGTGGGACGTTATTGCGGCGGCAGGTAATGGTAATCCAAAGCACCCGATGGCTTACGTCATCGGTCATCCGCTGAACGACAACGTAGATATTTCAAAACCTCGGGAGGTGGATGTGGAGATTCAAGAGGACACTGTCCCTGATCCGGCATTTTTACACCTTGATCCTAACTATACTGACTGGCTGAACTGCAAATCCTTGCGCCTGGATCCCATCGAGGGTGTGGTGGTCGAGGTGCAGGTCCCGGGCGGGGAATTGGCACTGGCGAATCAGGAGCTGATATTCACCTATCAGGGTTATACCGACGCCGGCGGTGCAACCCCCAAACCAGGGACATTCAAGGAGGTGCCCTACACACCTTCAGATCAGGAAGCCGCGGCCGGCTTCATTGTGAAGATCCCATACGCGCCCTTGCTAGCGACTCTGAATGCGTGGGGTAGCGTCGGTTATACGGCTGTCATTAACGGGCGCGACGTTCCCTCCAAAGAGCATTTGGTCAAGGTGTACCTGGTCAATCCGGGTGATGGCGGAACTTGCCCGTTGCCTACCTGATTCAATGCGTTTCAAAGGAAACACGGGAGGCCGCTACGCCTCCCGTGTCCTCGCTGAAACGGTTGCTGAAACAGGCGGATCATTCCTCGAGCGGGAAAGGACTTTTCCGTCCGGAGCTAGGACTTCTCCTACATTTTTGCTTGACCCGGATAGGTATTGTTCGCGCCTTACAGTCTTTTGGCGTTTCTTCTGAAAGATGTGAGGTGATGAACATTCAGGAAGCCACGTCATGAACAAAAACCATGTTTCGCTGCAAAAAAATGCTGCGGCAGGACTCTTTAAAATGCTGGTCGTGCTGCCAGCATTTTTTTTTACCGGCGGGCATTCTTTTGCCGCCGTTATTGTCGATAACGGCAATACGCTGAATATCGATGCAAGCACACCACAGAGCGATTATCTGGTACGCAACGCAAGTGTGCTGAACATCGCGGGGGCCACCACCCAGAGTCTGTCTGTCACGTCCGGATCAACGTTGAATATCAACGGCGCAACGGTCAATGCCGACAGTGGGCTGGTGGGTATCCGCATAACCGGCAGCACGGGTGATCTCACTCGCGCCATCGTGACCAGCGACTTTATGGGGCTGGCGGTCAATCGGTCTATCGGCTCGACCCTGGGCTCCACGGTCACTGCAACCGACAGTCAATTCAAGGGTGGGGAAATCGGTGCTCAGGTCACCGGCTTGAGCACGCTCACGCTCATCAACAGTCAGGTGACGGGCACAGGGGCTGACAGTACCGGCCTGAACATATTGGGGGGGGATGTACGCGCCTCCGCAAGCACGGTTATCAGCGGCGACAAGACCGGGGTGACTATGGGCAGGGATCCCTCGGGCCTGGGCAACAATTCACTGCGGCTCGACAACGCCAGTGTGGAAGGCCGCACCGGTGATGCGATTCTTGTGGACAAGGGCATAAATGCCACCCTTGAGGTGTTGAACCAGTCCTCCCTGACGGGGGGCAACGGCAACGTGCTGACGGTGCAGGGCGCTTCCACCGCGGGCATGTCTGTCCGCGACAGCACGCTGCAAGGCAACGTCAACGTCACCGGCAACAGTACCGCCAATCTCACCTTCGATCAGGGCAACATGAAGGGCGATGTGCTGGTCGAAAGCGGTTCGACCGCCAACGTCACCCTGCAGAACAACTCGCAACTGACCGGCCGTCTCGACAAGGTCAACGGCGTGACCGTCAACAGCGGTTCTAGCTGGACCCTGACAGGCGCTGACACTGTAGAAACACTCGCCATGAATGGCGGGACGGTGCGCTTTGGTGCGCAGGATTTGCCAGATACCTTCTACCAGTTGAACGTCGGCACGCTGACCGGCTCTCCGGATGGTTCCAGTACGGTCGAAATGAAGGGCAATTTCGCCACCGGTCAGCACGACTTCCTCAATGTCACGGACGTTGCCAGCGGGCAATTCGGATTACTGGTGGCCGCTTCCGGTCTGGACGCGCTGAGCCCGCAGCAGTTGACCCTGGTGCACACCGCCGCCGGCGACGCGCAATTTGCCCTGAGAGGCGGGCATGTCGATCTGGGTACCTGGTCTTATAAACTGATCGGCGAGAAGTGGGGGAGAGCGGTACGGAATGGTTTCTCGACCCGACCACCAAGACCATCAGCCCTGGGGCGAAATCGGTACTGGCGCTGTTCAACGCTCCGGTGACGCTGTTGTATGCCGAGGCGGCAACTTTGCGCAGCCGCATGGGCGAGTTGCGTTTCAATGGGGGTGACACCGGCCTGTGGATGCGCACCTATGGCAACAAGTACAACATCAGCGCCGCTTCCGGCGTGGGTTATCAGCAGACCCAGCAAGGGCTTTCTCTGGGGGCAGATACGCACCTGGGCGACAGTCTATGGGTGGCCGGGATCATGGGCGGCTACAGCCATACCAACCTGGACGTCGCACAGGGGACTTCGGGTACGGTCGACAGCTACTATCTGGGCCCTTACGTGACCTGGATGAACAAGCAGAGCGGTTACTACTTTGATGCGCTGCTCAAGTTCAACCGCTTTCAGAACGATACGAAAGTCGGCATGAGCGATGGCACGCGGGCCAAGGGCAGTTATGACAACTCCGGCATAAGCGCCTCGGCGGAGTTCGGGCGTCAGATCACCCTGGGCAACGGCTACTACATCGGGCCGTACGGCAAACTGTCGACTGCGCTGATTCGGGGGCGCAGCTTTGACCTGGACAATGACATGCAGGCCGACGGTGATCGCAGCCGCTCGGTGCTGGGTGAAGCGGGAACCACTGTAGGCCGCAACTTCAACATGGGCAATGGCATGGTCGCCCAGCCTTATGTGCGCGTTGCGGTGCAGCACGAGTTCATCAATAACAACCGCGTGACGGTCAACGCTGATAATCAGTTCAACAACGACTTGTCTGGCACCCGTGGTGTGCTGGGCGCAGGCGTTGCAGTGGCATTGACCAAGGACCTGCAGGTGTATGCCGGTTACGACTACAGCCATGGCAAGTACATCGAGAAGCCGTATGAATTGACTGTCGGAGCGCGCTGGACGTGGTAAGCAGCGTCATGATGTGAATACCTGAAAAACGCCTCGCACCTGCCGGGCGTTTTTTTGTGCTGGCCTGCCGGTCAACCCGCTGTGCGGGCCGGCGGGTTGACCTGACGCCTGCGACTCAGGTGAATCGCAACACGTTGATTTCCTGATGCCCGGACTCATGCGTGCCCCGCCAGTGCGGCCCGTCACGGGACACCCGGTAGAACAGATTCAGTGCACCGTTCTCCAGCACCCGCAGATGTTTTCCCGGCACGTACAAGGTCACGAGATGATTTTCCACGTCCTGCGGGCTGACGATGTGCCGAACCTCATACAAGTAGGGAATGCCATTGGCCTTGGTGCCCAGCCAGGCCATGTCGACGATATCGTCCGCGGTCATGCCCGGGTACTGAATGTTCACGGTGGCCGATGTGATATCGGTGCTCACCGTATCGCCCGCGGCTTCGCTTAAGACCGGCGCGGGGATCCGGCCTTCCACGCTGGCGAGTTCGTGCCTGGAGGGGAGCGCAGAGCCATCGTCCTTTTTGTAGCGCACATACGATACGTCTGCGGTTCCCATGGCAATCGCCCGGACCTGCGCATTCGGAATCTGAAACATGAGGATGCTGGGGAAGCTTTCCACCCTCTGGGATTGTCGGTTGGGCAACGGAGCACCGGTGGGTGGTGTGCCTACCCAAGTCATGGTGACGGTGTCACCCACCTCGAAATCACTGGTGGAGGCGCGAACATGCACGTTGACATCGCGATTGTTCAATTGGTCGAGATCAATGATGCCGTTGACTGACTCCTGGATAATCGGCTCATCCAGCTGCCGGATTCCGGACATGACTTTGACTGGGGTCCTCAGCGACCACTTCTCGGAGTGGTTGAATACCTCGTCATGGATCCCGTAATGCACCACCTGCGCGTTGCCGTCGCCACCGGCCACAATATCGTCCTTGTGTGCGGTGATCTCGATAGGTGCCGTGCCGGCTGCTTCATCGGCGCTGACGGTATGAGGTGGCAAGAAGGCATTGCCCCATTGCACCTGGATAACGTCGCGCACGGCGATGTTCGGGTAGCGAGGAATAACCATCGGCACACCCTTGGCTGCCCAAACCGCATCCACACCGTTAACGATGACGTCACGCGGCAGCTGCACGATGTGCAATTTTGCATGTCCGGGCAAATGGGGCTCATCGTCTTTGCCGCCTGGCAGATCCAGCTTCACCAGTATTCGCAAGGGCGTGGCGGGCTCGTCGGGGCTGGTGCTGCCTGCGCGGGTCAGTACGTAGTAGACCTCGTCGACCCAGCCGGGAAGGATGTTCGTCACAGGCAGGAAGAAAAACACCGGTTGGTTGCTGCCGTCTTCGTCGTCCTGCAGAACCCGGGTAAAGATCTTGTGGTCCTTGCCCCAATAGATATCGAGCGTGTCACCTTTGCGCATGGGTTCGGCGTAGGCATCGACGGAGCAGAACAAACCGTCGGGAAATTGGTAGTAGGTTTTGCAGTTGATACCGCCGTCCCCATCGACGATCGGCTCTATCATCGCCGAAATCCGCAAGGGACGCAGTTTCAGCCCCGGAATCTCAGTCTGCAAGCGTGGAAACAGGAAGGAGTGAAAGTGCGTCATGACGAAAAACCTCAGCGAAGGACATGGGGCTCTGCCAGGAAGGCGTTGATTGATTGGGCCTGATGTGGCGAGTGTTGCCTACTGTCAGAAATAACAGGTAAGAGGTTTTGTCCGACGAGCGGTCAGTGGCAGGGCACTTGGATAACTGGCTCGAAACACACGAAACAGACGGCCTGAGGCGCTGTATCGGGGATAAATGCAGATGTAGCGGGGGCGGCGGTATTCAGGATTTATCCAAAGTCTTTTGCCGAAGGATGTACACCGTCACCAACACCGCACTGGTCAACATGAACCCCCGCGCCCACGGCAGTGGCACCAGGTAGCACGAGAACAGAATGCTCGCCCACATCAGCCCGATCGCGTAGACCTTGCCCTTGAGCGGAATGCCGTTGCCGTCGAGGTAGTCGCGGATCCATGGCCCGAGCTTCGGGTGCTCGACCAGCCATTGATAGAAACGCGGAGAGCTGCGGGCGAAACAGGCGGCCGCCAGCAAAAGGAAAGGGGTGGTGGGCAGAACCGGCAGGAAAATCCCGATCACCCCCAGTGCCACGCTGAGCCAGCCGACGGCCAGCAGGAAGTAGCGCAACATCAGGGGGCGGTTGCCTATGGGGTTGTCCATAGGCCGGATCTTAGTGGTGACGTGGCTTGAGGATCGCCGGTTTTTCGTCTGGCGCCTGGCACAGCAGGTACAGCGCGGTCAGGGCTTCCGGGATCTGCACGATCATATCGTCCATCAGGTTGGCGTCCTTGGCGATGTCTTCGAACTCTGGCTGCTCGTCGAACAAGCCCGAACCGACCATGATCGGCAGGAGCATTTCGCTGACTTCTTCTTCAGCGGTCTCGAACCAGGCCGCTTCACGCAGGAATACGCCTTCCATGAAGCCGATGCACCAGCCGCGCAGTTCAGAGTCGTCCGGCTCGTCGCCCAGGTCCAGGTCACACGGCAGTTCGAATTCTTCGTCGGACGCCAATTGGCGGGCGATGTGTGCCTTGAGACCAATCAGGGTGGCTTCGATTTCTTCGCGCTGGGCTTCGCTGCTGTAATGCGGCTCTTCGGCGAACAGGGCGTCGATCCACTCACGCTCCGGTACGTCTTCTGCACAGATTGACAGGGCGGTCAGGTAACCGTGGGCGGCCACGTAATCCAGCGCCTCTTCGTGCAGCTCGTCGGCGTCGAGAAAGACTTGCAGGCGGGTTAGTTGCTCAGCGAAGGACATTACGGGGCTACCTTGGGGGAATAAACAATGCGGGAATTCTAGGCCTTCTTGAGCGCTCAAGCCAGCCGCACGGCAGATTTGCCGCAATTACAGGCAACACGAATATCCCACAGGGTTTTCGTGTTGGCGGCTAGCGGAGTCTTATCAGCGGCACCCCCTGCCGGGGAGGGCTCGGGTATACTGCCGCGTTTTGCGCTCCCTGCTCGTATTGCGGTGGTCTGGCAATGCGCTCTTACGTTTTGTTTAAGCAGCTGTGGCTGTCCTGAACCAGCCTGTGCAGGGATGTTTCGGTAGATTTTTGGAGTTTTTATGCTCGAACAGGCTCAACGCGTCCTCAAGGACATCTTCGGCTACGACAGTTTCCGTGGCCGCCAGGGTGCAATCATTGAGCGCGTGGCCAGCGGCGGTGATGCGCTGGTGCTGATGCCTACCGGTGGCGGCAAGTCCCTGTGCTTCCAGGTGCCGGCGCTGCTGCGCGAAGGCCTGGCGGTGGTGGTGTCACCGTTGATCGCCCTGATGGACGATCAGGTCGCCACCCTCGAAGAGCTGGGCGTGGCGGCCGCTGCGCTGAATTCCACGTTGAGCGCCGAACAGCAGCGCGATCTGGCGGCGCGGATCAAACGCGGTGAAGTGAAGATGCTCTATCTGGCGCCCGAGCGTCTGGTGCAGCCGCGCATGCTGTCGTTCCTGCAAGGCTTGAACATCGCCCTGTTCGCCATCGACGAAGCGCACTGCGTGTCGCAATGGGGCCATGATTTCCGCCCGGAATACCTGCAACTGGGCCAGTTGGCGGAAATGTTTCCCGACGTGCCGCGCATCGCCCTGACGGCGACCGCCGACAAGCGTACCCGCGAAGAAATCGTCACCCGCCTGCACTTGCAGAACGCCGAGCGTTTCCTGTCGAGCTTCGACCGCCCGAACATCTTCTACCGCATCGTGCCCAAGGAACAGCCGCGCAAGCAGTTGCTCGCGTTCCTTGCCGAGCGGCGCAGCGATGCCGGCATCGTCTACTGCCTGTCGCGCAAGAAGGTCGAGGAAGTTGCCGCGTTCCTCAGCGAGCAGGGCTTCCCGGCGCTGCCGTATCACGCCGGCCTGCCCAACGATTTGCGGGCCTATCACCAGAAGCGCTTCCTCAACGAGGAAGGCCTGATCATGGTCGCCACCGTAGCGTTCGGTATGGGCATCGACAAGCCCAACGTGCGTTTCGTCGCGCACCTCGATCTGCCGAAATCCCTGGAAGCCTATTACCAGGAAACCGGGCGCGGCGGCCGTGATGGCCTGCCGGCGGATGCGTGGATGGCTTACGGTCTGCAAGACGTAGTGATGCTCAAGCAGATGCTGCAGAACTCCGAAGGCGATGAGCGCCACAAGCGTCTGGAGCAGCACAAGCTCGATGCGATGCTCTCGCTCTGCGAAGAAACCCGCTGCCGCCGGCAGACGCTGTTGGCGTATTTCGACGAAGACATGCCCGAGCCGTGCGGCCACTGCGACAACTGCGTCGACGGCGTGCAGACCTGGGACGCCACCGAGCCGGCGCGCCAGGCACTGTCGGCGATCTATCGCACTGGCCAGCGCTATGGCGTCGGCCATCTGGTGGACGTGTTGCTGGGCAAGGACAACGAAAAGGTCCGCAGCTTTGGCCATCAGCACCTGTCGGTGTACGGCGTCGGCAAGGCGCTGAGCGAGAGCGAATGGCGCTCGTTGTTCCGGCAACTGGTGGCGCGTGGTCTGGCCGACGTCGATCATGAAGGCTACGGTGGCCTGCGCCTGAGCGATACCTGCCGGCCATTGCTCAAGGGCGAAGTGAGCCTGGAGCTGCGCCGCGACCTCAAGCCGCAAGTCACCGCCAAGACCGCCAGCAAGAGTCCGGCCAGTCAGCTGGTGCGTGGCGAAGAGCGCGAACAGTGGGAAGCCTTGCGTGCACTGCGGCGCAAACTCGCCGAAGAGCATGGCGTGCCACCGTACGTCATCTTCCCCGATTCGACCCTGCTGGAAATGCTCCGCAGCCAGCCGACCTCGCTGGCCGACATGGCGCGGGTCAGCGGTGTTGGTGCGCGCAAGCTGGAACGTTACGGCGAAGCCTTCCTCGAAGTGCTCGGCGGCGAGGCCGAGGCGCCGAAAGTGGTAGCCGATGTGCGTCACGAACTGATCACCCTGGCGCGCGCCGGCATGACCCCGATGCAGATCGCCGGGCAGTTGCAATGCTCGGAAAAGAACGTCTACACCATGCTCGCCGAGGCCATCGGTAAGCAACAGTTGTCGCTGGAGCAGGCGCTCGACTTGCCTGAAGAACTGATGGGCGAAGTGCAGGACGCGTTCCTCGACGGCGAGGGCGAGTTGCCGTCGGTCGCCGAAGTGGCCGAGCTGTTCGCCGGTCGGGTTCCGGAAGGCGTTCTTTACTGCGTAAGGGCTGCGCTGCAATCGGAATTCGAAATGTAAGAGGGCGATTGCGCCAACCGTCAGGCAGTTGTAACGATTCAGTACAGGTCGGCTCTTGCCTATAGCCAAATGTCATGCTTAGCTGACTAATAATTAGTTTTTCTCTATTTGTCAGTCTACTCATGAGTGTTTTATGCCGTTAACCGATCAACACCGCTTTGGCATGCAATTGGCCCAGATGTCCCGTGGCTGGCGTGCCGAACTGGATCGCCGGCTGGCCGGTCTGGGCTTGTCCCAAGCGCGCTGGCTGGTGCTGCTGCATCTGGCGCGTTTCGAAGACGCGCCGACCCAACGCGAGCTGGCGCAAAGCGTCGGTGTCGAAGGGCCGACCCTCGCGCGCTTGCTCGACAGCCTGGAAAGCCAGGGCCTGGTGCAACGTCAGTCGGTGATGGAAGACCGCCGGGCAAAAAAAATCGTGCTCTGCGCCCCGGCGTTGCCGCTGATCGAACAAATCGAAACCATTGCCACGCAGCTGCGTCACGAATTGTTCGAAGGCGTCGACGAGGCGGATCTTAAGGTGTGCATGCGCGTTCACGGGCACATTCTGGGCAATCTGGAAAAATCTTGAGGCACAAACCGCGCGCCGGTTTTTTGAGGGATCGCGCAGAGCAGACTATAAGAACTACTGGGCAATATCGTGTTCGTACCGGATGTGCGAACGCATAGAAACCGGTTTTGCTTATTTAAGGGATGCTCATGCTCGCAAGTCGGCACGTTGTACTGCGCGGTGGCACCAGATGGCTGCTGGTCGCTGGTGTATTCAGCTATTCGACCTGGTCGATGGCGCTGGGGTTGGGGGACATTACCGTCCATTCGGCCCTCAATCAGCCGCTCAAGGCCGACATCGCCCTGGTGGATGCCGCGGGCCTCAGTGCCAGCGACCTCTCGGCCAGCCTGGCCACCGCGGATGAATTCGGTCGGGCCGGGGTCGAGCGGGTGTTCTTCCTCAATGACCTCAGGTTCACCCCGATCCTGCATGGCAATCGCCAGATGATCCGGGTGACCTCGCGCAAACCGGTCAATGAACCTTTTCTGAATTTTCTGGTGCAGCTCGATCAGCCCAATGGCCGCCTGCTGCGCGAGTACACGCTGCTGATCGATCCACCCGGATCGCCGAGTATCGTGCCGGCCACCTACGAGCCCGATCCACGTCCGCAATCTTCTGAATTTCCCACCGTCGAACCTGCCACGGCGGCGCCTCAGGCTGCCCAGGGCAAGCGCGACGCCGCCCCTTCAGCGCCACCCGCTCCGGCGGCGCCAGCCAACGATGCCGTGGCCGAGCAATTGGCGGCCAGCGTGTTGCTCAATCAGCAGTTGCAGAAGACCGTGGACGAACTCAACGCCAGACTGCAGGCGCAAGATGTGCAGATTGCCGACGGCAAAAAGCAGGTCAGTGATCTGCAAACGCGTTTGAGCGAATTGCAAAAGCCAGCGGCACCGGCCGTTACACCGCCAACACCCGCGCCGGTCACCACCGCGCCTGAAGCTGCCGACGATGGCCTCAACTGGCCGCTGCTCGGTGGCTTGCTGATGCTGTTGGGATTATTGGGTGCCGGGCTGTTCGTACGACGTCGGCGGCAACTGGTGGAGGGCGCGGCGCCACTGGCAGCTCTGCCGGCAGATCGGCAAACAGATGAAGACCCGCCAACCACTCAATCGGCGAGCATCCGCGCAGCCACCGAACACCGTGAAGAACCGGCGGCCGGCGATGTGCTGGAGGCGGTGGGGATCTATCTGGCTTATGGGCGTTTGAGTGAGGCGGTCGGGTTGTTGCGCAATGCCATGGACAAGGAGCCCGAGCGCACCGAATTGGGTGTGCAATTGCTCGAAGTGCTGGGGCGGCAGGGCGACAGCGCTGCTTATGAACAACAGGAACATCGCCTGCGTGATGCCGGGGTGGATCCTCAGCAACTGGCCGCGATCCGTGAACGGCATCCAAAATTGACCGGCGCTGCGCCGATAACCCCGGCAGTGCCGATGGTCGCTGCCGCAGCGGTGGCGCAGGCGCCCGAGGATGATTTCGAATTGAATCTGGGTGAGCTGTCGATGGCGTCCAGTTGGGATCTTGAGGGCAGTCGCTCTGCACCTGAGCAGCACCCGGATCTGTCTGCATCGAACTCAGGACTTGAGATCCTGCCAGCAGACTTCGAGTTACCCGAAACCAGGGCCAGCGAAGAGGCGGAGCTGGAGTGGATCCCCGAACCGGACGCGCAGCCACTGGACGATGACTTTCTCAATGCGTTCGGCGATCCTCCGTCCACTCTGGCGCTGGAGCCGCTGAGCTTGCAGGAGCCGGAACCTGCTGTCGGGTCAGTGAAGCTCGAACAGGCACAGACCTGCATTGATGATGGGGATATCGACAGCGCGATTGCCTTGCTCAATGAGTTGCTCAAGGAAGGGGATGAACCCCTCAGGCAAACCGCCAGAACCTTGTTGGCGGGGATTCGCTGAAGGTTGAGTCAGCGGAATTGTTCGCTGACTGAACTATCGCCTTCGCGAGCAAGCCCGCTCCCACAGTTGGAATGCGTTTCAGTGTGGGAGCGGGCTTGCTCGCGAAGGCGGCCTGGCAGGCAATATAGATCCACCTGAATGATCAGAACGTCTGCCCCAGATTCAGATAAACCGCCTGCTCGTTCGCATCATTCAAGCCATAGGTGAAGTTCAGCGGCCCCAACGGCGTATCGAAGCCGATAAACACACTGGCGGCATTGATGTAGCCGCTGTCGAATTCATTGTCGTTGTTCCACGCCCGCCCACGCTCCAGCGAAGCCCCGGCATACAGCGGGAAGTCCAGCGGCAGATAGGAACGCGGCGTCAACCGGCGGTAATACACCGCGCGCATCAGGCTGACGTTCTGCCCGGAAATCGAATCCTCGCGAAAGCCCGACAACTGTCGCGCACCGCCGAGCAGGAAGCTCGACGTCACCACATTGGCATCGTCCAGCGTTCGGCCATAACGGCCGCCGAGAATCAGCGTATCCGGGCCACGGCTCATGGCTTTATCGAGCTTGAATTCCCACTGCCGGTAGCGCGTGTCCGAGCCGAGGCCCGGTTCGAATTGCATCAGGGTCAGGCTGACGTCCTTGCCCTCGTGGGGGAAGTAGACGTTGTCCAGCGAGTCGAACGAGTACTTCAGCGAGTAGAACCCTTCAGTGAAGTTTTCTCTCGGCAAGTCCTGATCGCCGATGCGCACATCCGCTTTGCCCCAGGCCTCGCCGACCCCGAAGCGGATTTCACCGTTATTGCCGATCTGCCGGCCGAAATTGAGGCCGAAACCGTAGCGTTCGACGCGGTATTGGGCGATCGGGTCGTTGTCGAGCACAGCATCGACGTTCTGCGCTTCAAACGCAGCATACGGGGCGACGAAGTAGCGCGAGCCAACGTCCAGCGGCTGATAGAACTCGGTGTAGAGCTCCTGTTTGTCGCCGATTTGTGCGCGGGTCAGCCATTCCGCGCCGAGGCGGTTGATGCCGTTGATGCGGTAGCTGGCGCCGAGGTTGAAGGCGCTATCACCGCGCATATCGTCTGACAGGTTCAGGCCGACCCGCAGGTAATCGGTGCCGCTGCGTTTGCCCCGGGCGCTGATCACCAGCGTGTGATCCTGGCCCTTGTGCACCACGCGGTACTGCACCTGTTCGAAGTAATCGAGGCCGTACAGCGTGCCCATGTCCGAGTGCAGTCGGCCCAGGTCCAGCGGCTCGCCGATCGGCTGACGGATGTAATAGCGAATCACCTCATCGCCGACTTTCGAATCGTTCTCGACCCTGATCGCGGTGATGATCGGCGTGCGCTGGCCTGGGGCGCGGGCCGCATTGAGTTCGGCGTCTTGAGATTGCTGAGGTTTGAGCTGAGCGAGGCGGGCGTCGAGAATCCGCGTGGCGCGGTAACCGGCGTCAATCATCTCCTGGGCCTTGCCGAAATCGGTCACGCCGAATGCCGCCAGCGCCGGCTGGATCAGCACGTCGGTGGGTTTGAGGGCGGCCAGTTGCTCTTCGGAGTTACGCCGGGTCATCAGGGTGATCGACTGGTTCAGCACATCGACCACGGTCGTCAGTTGTTTGCGGTTGCGCAGTGGCGTACCGATGTCGACCACGATTGCCACGTCGACACCCATCTCCCGCGCGACGTCGAGCGGGATGTTGTCAGTCATGCCACCGTCCACCAGCAGCCGACCGTCCAGTTCGACCGGGGCAAACACCGCCGGAATCGACATGCTGGCGCGGATCACCTGCGGCAAGTGACCTTTGCGGAACACCACTTTTTCGCCATTGGCGATGTCGGTGGCGACGGCGCGGAACGGGATCGGCAGTTTGTCGAAGTCGCGGGTGTCACTGGTGTGCGCCAGCAGGCTTTCCAGCATCAGCGCCAGGTTCTGGCCCTGAATCACCCCCAGTGGCAGGCCGAGGCTGCCATCATCGCGAAAACTCAGTTGCTGTTTCACCAGAAAGTCGCGGTCGTCCTGCTTGCGGCGAAACGGCACGTCTTCGCGGGGCGGTGCGTCGGACAGCGCCTGCTGCCAGTCGATGTTCAGCGCGAGTTTTTCCAGTTCATCGATCTTGTAGCCCGAGGCATACAGGCCACCGACCACCGCGCCCATGCTGGTGCCGGCAATCGCATCGATCTTGATGCCTTGCTCCTCAAGCGCCTTGAGCACGCCGATGTGCGCCAGGCCACGGGCGGCGCCACCGGACAGCACCAGGCCGACTTTCGGGCGGGGCGCTTCGGCGGCATGCACGGTGACATTAGCAAAGAGGGGCAGGAAGCCAAGCAGCAGGCAGAACAGCAAACGGCGCATGGTGAGTCTCGGGGCAAGCGATAAAGCCGGCTATTATAGCGGCGCCCTCTGTCTCAGGAGTTTCAGCGAACATGTCTGCTGCAAAACCGGAAATCGTCATCACTTATTGCACCCAATGCCAGTGGCTGCTGCGCGCCGCGTGGCTGGCGCAGGAGCTGCTCAGCACTTTCGGCGATGACCTCGGCAAGGTCTCGCTGGTGCCCGGCACCGGCGGGGTGTTTCACATCAGCTGCGACGACGTGCAGATCTGGGAGCGCAAGGCCGACGGTGGTTTTCCAGAGGCCAAGGTGCTCAAGCAGCGGGTGCGCGATCAGATCGACCCTGAGCGCGACCTCGGCCACAACGACCGCACTCAGTGAGACGCGGCTTCGGCAGCCACCGTTTTCTTGTCGGCGCTGCCTGACATCCGCGCCGAGACCACGATGGCAACGATGATCAGCGCACCACCGATCAGCATGCGCACGGTCGGATTTTCATCGAACAGCAACCAGGCGACGGTGATTCCGTAGACCGGCTCCATGGCGAACACCACGGCGGCGGTGCGCGCCTTGATCACCGCGAGGCTGGCGACAAACAGGCTGTGGGCGACACCGGTGCAAAACACCCCGAGCAGGCCGATCCACAGCCAGTCCAGCGCGCGCACTTCGCTCAGTTGCGGCGCAGCCACCGGCAGCAGACACAGCGCCACCACCACGTTCTGGCACAGCGCGGCCTGCACCGCCGGAATCCGTCCAGAGCTGGCGCGGTTGGTCAGCGACAGCAGGGCGAACAGCAAGCCCGACAGCACCGCCCAGAGCAACCCGGTGGTGGCGCCGCTGGCCAGATCGAACGCCGGAGTTACCAGCACCAGACCGACGCTGACCAGCACCACCAGCACGATTTCATTGGCGCGGATGCGTTCGCGGAAAATCAGCCCTTCGAGAATCACGGTGAACGCCGGGAAACTGGTAAAGCCCAGGGTCGCGATGGCCACGCCGGCGACCTTCACCGCGATGAAAAAACTCACCCAGTGCCCGGCCAGCAACACGCCGCTGAGCGCCAGACGCCGCCAGTCGACCGCCTGCAGTGTCCGCCAGCCGTGCTGACTGGCGAAGCGGGCAAAAAAGGCCAGGGCGAGCACGGCAAACGCGGCACGTCCGAAGACGATCACCGCCGGTGAGGCGGCCGCGAGTTTGCCGAACACACCGGTCAGGCCGAACATCAGAGCGCCGATATGCAGGGCGCCGAGGGCGGTACGCGGAGTCATTGCAATCCTTAATCCGAACACGGTTTCAATGTTGCCCATTGAAACGTGTTGCGGCGCAGAAGTCTGTCGGCGAACTAGCGTTTTTTGTCGCAGGAGTCGCGGCGCAACTGCCCCGGTGACGCGCCGAACTCGCGCAGCACCGCCGCCGCGAACGCGCTCTGCGAACTGTAGCCGACCCGACTGGCGATCTCGCCGATCGGCAGCGCGCTCTCGCGCAGCAGGCAGACTGCCTTGTGCAGGCGCCGGCTGCGAATGTATTCCATCGGCGTCTGTCCGCATTCAGCCATGAACCGCGCATGCAGGCGGGCGCTGGACAGCCCGGCGATCTGCGCCAGATCGGCCACCTGCAGCGGGTAGGCGGCGTATTGTTCGATGTGCGCATCCAGCGCCGCGTAGGGCAGGCGCCGCGCCGAATGTTCGGCAGGTCTGGCGTGATTCAGGCTGGCCAGCAGCAACACTGCGCCTTGCTGGGCGATCAGCGGATCGCTGACCGGGCTGTGCGCCAGCCAGTGGACCAATTGGCTTTGCCCGGCATCAAGCGACAATCGCGCAGGCTGGTCGAGCAAGCGCTGACTGGCGTCGGCGTGCTCGCCCAGTGAGTCGTTCAGCCATTGCCCGTCGGGCACGTCCAGCACCAGACAACGACTGCCATCGGGGCTGCCGCAGGCGTGATGCGCGCCGCCAGGGACGACCACGAAACTCTGCTGGCGCACCTGGCTGCCCTGACCCTCGACTTCGAAATCCAGCGCGCCGGACAGACCGAACACCAGTTGCGCGTGGTCGTGGCTGTGGACGATCAGGTCGTGGGTGTATTGGCGCAGGGTGAGGATCGGGCGCATGGCAGAGGTCTCCGAAGTGAGCGCCAGTCTACACCGGGGTGACGGGCTTGCGCGCTGTCACACGACTGACGCCTGTCTGTCATGGTCGATTCACCCGGCACGTGCACAGTGGCGAAAACATCGCAGAGGGTTGCCCATGACCAGCGCCGAGCTCGCCAGACCCAGCCGCAAACAACGGGTGCGTACCTTGTGGATTTCCGACGTGCACCTGGGCACGCGGGATTGCCAGGCCGAGCACTTGTCGCAATTTCTCAAGGGCTACCACGCCGACAAGATCTATCTGGTCGGTGACATCATCGACGGCTGGAAGCTGCGCGGTGGCATGTACTGGCCGCAGGCGCACACCAACGTGATCCGTCGCCTGCTGACCATGAGCAAGCGCGGCACCGAGGTGATCTACGTCACCGGCAACCATGATGAATTCCTGCGCCGCTATTCGAAGCTGATTCTCGGCAACATCCAGTTGGTCGACGAGGCGGTGCACGTCACGGCGGATGGCCGGCACCTGCTGGTGATCCATGGCGACCAGTTCGACGTGATCACCCGCTACCACCGTTGGCTGGCCTTCCTCGGCGACTCGGCCTACGAATTCACCCTGACCCTCAACCGCTGGCTCAATCACTGGCGAGCGCGTTATGGCTACGGCTACTGGTCGTTGTCGGCGTACCTGAAACACAAGGTGAAGACGGCAGTGAGCTTCATCAGCGACTTCGAAGAAGCCATCGCCCACGAATGCGTGAAACGCGAATTGCACGGCGTGGTCTGCGGGCACATTCACCATGCCGAGATCCGCAAGGTCGGCGAGGTGGACTACCTCAACTGCGGCGATTGGGTGGAATCGTGCACGGCGTTGATCGAGCACTGGGATGGCACGATCGAGCTGTATCGCCTGGCGGATGCACAGGCGCGGGAGGCACAGCTCAAGGCGGCCAAGGTTGCCGAGATTGCCTAAACCCCAGATATCTCCTGTGGGAGGGGGCTTGCTCCCGAATGCGGTGTATCAGTAAGTATATGTTTATCTGACACACCGCCTTCGGGAGCAAGCCCCCTCCCACATTGATCTGTGGTGTTCTCAGGCCGGGGCGTGTTCTTCCATCGCCGCCTTGTAGATCGAGTGCTTCGGCTGGGCAAACAGCCGCTCCATCATCGGCTCGAAGAAGCTCAGTGGCAGGGTTTCATAGGCCGGGTCGAACGCCGCCGCATCGTACTTGGCGCAAAATTCCGCCGTGGCCTGATACTGCGGATGCGCGGCGAATTGCTCGCGCAGATGCCGATCCATGCCCAGGTGATGGAAGAAGTAGTAGCCCTGAAAGATGCCGTGCTTTTCGACCATCCACAGGTTCTCGGCGCTGACGAACGGTTTGAGAATCGCCGCCGCGATGTCCGGGTGGTTGTAGGAGCCGAGGGTGTCGCCAATATCATGCAGCAGCGCACAGACCACGTATTCCTCGTCACGCCCGTCGCGATAGGCGCGGGTCGCGGTTTGCAGCGAATGGGTCAGGCGATCCACCGGGAAGCCGCCGAAATCGCCTTCGAGCAACTTCAGGTGCGCGATGATCCGCGACGGCAATTGCCGAGCGTAGGCGCTGAAGTCGGCGGCGATGATCGCCCAGTCTTCCTGCGTGCCGTCCTGCATGTGAGTGAAGCGGGCATTGGCGTTCATCGGCAAGCCTCCTGATGGGTCGGGGTTCAGAACGCCACGCGGCCGAGGATCATGTCGCGGTACATGACGAAATCGCCGAGCAGGCTGTACAGCGGATGCTGGAAAGTCGCCGGACGGTTCTTTTCAAAGAAGAAGTGGCCGACCCAGGCAAAGCTGTAACCGGCCAGCGGCAGGGCCAGCAACAACAGCCAAGCGCCTTTGGCGATGGTCATGGCCAGAATGAAAATCACCAGCGTGGTGCCGATGAAATGCAATCGTCGGCAGGTACTGTTGGCGTGTTCGCTGAGGTAATACGGGTAGAACTCGGCGAAAGTGTTGAATTGCTTGATGTTTTCCACGACTGCGATCTCTGTGGTTATTGTTCTGACGGCAAGTTGTTCGGCGGGTAGCTTATTTGAGTCTAGAGTGAACACTGGCATCAGCCAGTGACAATGGGCGCCACTTTAGTATCCTTCGCAAATCGGGTCGTAACATGCGATCCATCATGTAAAAGAATAACGCCATGAGCGAACGAACGACTTCTGCAAGCTGGGCGATGGGGATTGTCAAAGCATTGGAGATGGACGGCCTGGATTGCCGGGTACTGTTCAAGCAACTGGGGCTCGATTACGCGGCCCTGAATGATCCGGATGCGCGCTTCCCGCAAGATTCCATGACCCGCCTCTGGCAACGGGCGGTCGAGCTGTCCGGCAACCCGGCGATCGGCCTGAACATGGGCAAGGTGGTACGCCCGGCGTCGTTCCACGTTGCCGGCTATGCCTTGATGTCGAGCAACACCCTGGCCGAAGGCTTCCAACGCCTGGTGCGTTATCAGCGGATTATCGCCGAGAGCGCCGACCTGAGTTTTCGTCTGCTCGAAGAAGGCTATGCGCTGATTCTGACGGTGCATGGCGATCACCTGCCGCCAACCCGGCAGAGCGCCGAAGCCTCGCTGGCCTGTGCGCTTGGCCTGTGCGGCTGGTTGACCGGACGCACCCTGCACCCGGTCAAAGTGCTGTTTCAGGGTGACGAACCCGCAGACCTGCAACCCTACCGACAAGCCTTCCACGCGCCGCTGATGTTCAACGCGCCGTACGATGCGCTGATTTTCGAACGCGCCGACATGGAAGCACCGCTGCCCACCGCCAACGAAGCCATGGCGCTGCTGCACGACCGGTTTGCCGGGGAATACCTGGCGCGATTCTCTGAAAGCCGCGTGACCCACAAGGCGCGCCAGGTGTTATGCCGTTTACTGCCGCAGGGCGAACCCAAGCGCGATACCGTGGCGCAGACCCTGCATCTGTCGCAGCGCACCTTGCAGCGCCGTTTGCAGGAGGAGGGCACCAGTTTTCAGCAGTTGCTCGACGACACCCGCCGCGAACTGGCCGAGCAGTATCTGGCGCAGCCGAACATGACCTTGCTGGAGATTGCCTATCTGCTGGGGTTTGCCGATCCGAGCAACTTCTTCCGTGCGTTCCGCCGCTGGTTCGACACCACGCCCGGCGATTACCGGGCGCGGCTGTTGCAGGCGCCGGTCAGTGACGCCAAAAGGCCGGAATACACAGCACAAACACCGTAATGATCTCCAGTCGGCCGAGCAGCATGCCGAACGACAGGATCCACTTCGCGGCATCCGGCAGGGTGGCGAAGTTGCCCGCCGGGCCGATGGTCTCGCCCAGGCCCGGGCCGACGCCGGACACGGTGCTGGCAGCGCCGGTCAACGCGGTCATCCAGTCGACGCCGAGCAGCGACAGCAGCAGGGCGATCACGCAGATGGTGATGGCGAAGAAGAACGAAAAGGTCAGGATCGAACGCACGATCTCTTCGTCGAGACGGTGGCCGTTGTACTTTTGCTTGATCACCGCGCGCGGGTGAATCAGCTGGTTAAGGTTGGCCTTGAGCAGGATGTAGGCGACCTGGAAACGGAAGATCTTGATCCCGCCCGCCGTCGAGCCGGAGCAGCCGCCGACAAAGCCCAGATAGAAAAACAGCATCAACGAGAAATTGCCCCACAGGCTGTAGTCGCCGAGGGCAAAACCAGTGGTGGTGACCACCGACGTTACGTTCAGCGCCACGTGCCGCAGCGCTTCCAGCCAGTGCAGCTTGGTGGTCCACCAATACCAGGTGCCGAGCACTAGCCAGGTCACCAGCAACATGCCGAGCAAACCCTGCACCTGCTGATCCTTGATCAGTGCCCGACGGTTGCCGCGCATGGTCGCCACATACAGGGTGAACGGCAGGCTGCCGAGGATCATGATTACCACCGCGACCCAGTGCACCGCCGGTTGCGTCCACTTCGCCAGGGACTGGTCGGAGGTCGAGAAACCGCCGGTGGAAATCGCCGACATCGCGTGGTTGATCGCATCGAACGGGCTCATCCCGGCCCACCAGAACGCCAGGCTGCCGAGGATGGTGATACCGACGTAGGCCGCCACAATCAGGCGCGCCACCATGTGCGAGCGCGGCATGACCTTTTCCGAGCGGTCGGACGATTCGGTCTGGAACAGGCGCATGCCACCGATGCGCAGCAACGGCAGAATCGCCACCGCCATGCCGATGAAGCCGATGCCGCCGAGCCAGTGCAGCAGCGAGCGCCACATCAGAATCCCCGGGGACATGGTGTCGAGCCCGCTGAGCACGGTCGAGCCGGTGGCGGTGATGCCGGACATGCTTTCGAAGAACGAGTCGGTGTAGCTGATGTGCTGGGTCAGCAAAAACGGCAGCGCGGCGAAAATGCACACCACCAGCCAACTGCTGACGGTCAGCAGGTACATGTCGCGCGGGCGCAGGTGAATGTGTTCCGGGCGGCCCGGAATCACCAGTGCGAGGCCGGCGACGAAGGTAATCATGCTCGCCCAGAGAAACGACGGCAGATCGCCGGTGCGCTCGAAAATCACCAGGGTGGCCATGGGCACAACCATGGCGATGGCCAGGGTGATCAGGAAGATGCCGATGATGAAACCAATGATCCGTAAGGTCGGCAACGCCATGAAGTCCGCTCGGGCTGATGTAGGAAGGGCGCCATTCTACCCGTGGGGCAGGGCATGTAAACCGGCACCCTGTTGCCGGATACCGCTAGAATAGCCGCACATTTTTCTCAGGAGGTGGCCGATGCAGGCTCTCGACGCTTTGCTCAACCGTGTTTCCGTTCCACGTCTGGTCGAACCGGCCCCTACCGCCGAGCAGCGCGAAGCCCTGTTTGGCGCAGCCCTGCGCGCGCCGGATCACGGCCACTTGCAGCCGTACCGTTTCCTCACCGTCGAAGGCGCGGCACGTGAGCAAATGGGCGAGTTGCTGGCCGAAGCGGCGCAGATGCAGGAAGGCGAAGTCACTGAAGCGATGATCGACAAGGCGCGCAACGGCCCGCTGCGGGCGCCGCTGGTGGTCGTGGTGATCGCGAAACTGCAGGATCACGTCAAGTATCCGAAGGCCGAGCAGTTGCTGGCGGCGGGGTGTGCGGCTCACGGGATTCTGCTGGCGGCGTACGCACAGGGGATTGGTGCGGTGTGGCGTACCGGTGATCTGGCTTATTCGGCGCACGTGGCCAAGGGGCTGGGCCTGGCTGAAGACGAACAAGTGATTGCCTTTCTGTACCTCGGCACGCCGCAGAAAGAGCCGCGTGTGGTGGAGAAGGTTGATCTGACCGAATTCGTCAGCGCCTGGCCCGCCAAGGCCTGACACCACCGATCAAATGTAGGAGTGAGCCTGCTCGCGATAGCGGTGGATCAGTCAATGAATTTTTGTCTGATCCACCGCTATCGCGAGCAGGCTCACTCCTACAGGTTTGATCAGGGTTGCACGACGGCGCCCGGCACCAACGGCAATTCCAGGCTGGCGACAAACCCGCCCTCAGGATGATTGGCCAGCAGCAGACTCCCGCCATGCCGCTCCGCCGCGCGCTTGGCAATCGCCAGGCCCAGACCATGCCCGGCCGCCGTCTGCCCCGGCGCCCGGTAGAACGGCTCGCCCAACTGGCTCAGATGCTCGGCCTGCACGCCCGGCCCGTGGTCGCGCACACTCACCACAATTCGTTCGCCCTGACGCGTGGCCTGCATCTCGATTGCCTGATCCACCGGGTTGAAGCGTTGGGCGTTGCGCAAAAGGTTATCGACGGCGCGCTCGATCATGGTCGGCCAGCCGGTCAGTGTCAGGTGTGGTTCGGCATCCAGGCGCACGGTCTGCTCCGGCGAGCCAAGTTGCGCGTCTTTCTGCAGGGTGCCGAGCAGCGCATTCAGGTCTACTTCTTCAGCACTGGCGTTGTCGGCATCGACTCGCGCCAGCACCAGAATCTCGCTGATCAGCGCTTCCAGCCGATCACATTCGCGGGTCAGGCGTGGCCAGAGCTTTTCCCGTTCTTCCGGGTTGGCCCGTTCCGCCAGTGCCAGCGCAATCCGCAGTCGCGCCAAAGGTGAACGCAGTTCGTGGGACACATCGCGCAGCAACTGGCGCTGACTGCCGATCAGGCTTTGCAGGCGCGCGCCCATGCGGTTGAAGTCGTTGGCCAGCACGCCGAACTCATCGCGACGGTTGGCCAGTTTCGCCAGGCTGTTCTGCTGATAGGTGGTCTGCCCCAGATCATGCACCGCACCGCGTAAACGACTGAGCGGGCGGGTGATGGAGAAGGTCACCAGCAGGCTGAACAGGGTCAGCACCACCAGCGCAATGCCCAGCGCACTCAGCGGCCAGAGCAGGCTTTCGCGGTGCCAGGCGTCGAGCTCCGGGTGCGGGATGCGGAAGATGAACAGATAGGTGTCGCCGGTTTTTTCGCTGGTGAATTCGTCGGTCAGGCGCCGCCAGGGCAGGCGTCGGTCATCGTTGTTCTGCCGGGCTTCGAAGGCGGCGGCGCGACGCGGGAAGGTGCCACGCACCACCGGGTCGCCGCTTTCGTTCAGCACCTGCACATCGATGTGATATTGGCGTTTGCGCTGTTCGAGGATGTCCTGCGCGGCGTCTTCGCCCTGGGCTTCGTAGGTTTGCGTCCATTCGGCGGCCAGGGTGTTGAGGCCGGGATGGCGGCTGAGGATCCACGCGTCCTGGTTGAGCATGTGCCCGAGCAGAATCGACAGCCCCGCCACCAGAGCAATGGCCAGCCAGAAGCTCGCGAGAATACGCCAGAACAATGAACGCACAGAAAGTCCTCAATCAAACAAAAAACTCAACAATGTGGGAACGGGCTTGCTCGCGAATGCGGTGTGTCAGTCAACATTACTTTGTCTGATACACCGTATTCGCGAGCAAGCCCGCTCCCACATTTGGATTGAGTGGCAACAGAACCGACGGCGCTTAGCCGTCGGATCCGAGGTTATCGCATTATTGCGCTTTTTGCGGTTGTTGCGCTTTCCACGCTTTGAACTCGGCCCATTCGGCGCGGCGTTCAGCCTGTTTCTTCTGAATCTCGTCGAATTTCTTCTGTTGATCCGGTTTCAGCAGGTTGCGTACGTCAGCTTCGGCTTTCTTGTGGTTGGCGGCCATCTCGTCTTTCATGGCTTTCTGGTCGGCCGGCGAGAGTTTTTCCAGGTACTTCTCGACTACCTGGCGACGCTCATGCATCTGCTCGCCCATGATCTTGCGGATCTGATCACGTTGTTCACGGGACAGGTCGAGTTGGCTGTACGGGCCTTTGCCGTGCTCGCCGTGCATCTGACCGCCGTGGCGTGGGCCGTCGAGCGGGCCACCCATCGGGCCACCATCCTGTGGCATGGCCATGGCGACGGTTGGCAGAGCGGCAGCGAACATCAGAGCGATAAGAGTCTTGCGCATGGTGTATCTCCTTGTCTCGTTCCCGGTACGTTCCGGATGAGTTCAGATTACGGAGATCAAGGTCAGCGGCGGTCAGCGCTGCGTAAAGCTTGGGTAAAGACGCTTCGTACCCTGCCTGACAAATATCACTGGCACTCCGCCTGTGGCGCGGGAGCAAGCTCTCTCGCCACATATAGCATTCAGGCAGGTATTTCCCGATTTACAGGCTGTAGTAGTAACCACGGCTGCGCAGGGCGACGATTCGCGGGCGACCGTCGGGGTGGGGGCCGATCTTCTTGCGCAGGTTGCTGACGTGCATGTCGAGGCTGCGGTCGTACAGGGTCAGTTTGCGGCCGAGGGCCAGTTGCGCCAGTTCCTGTTTGTCCAGCGGCTCGCCGGGCTGCTTGAGCAGGGCTTCGAGCAAACGACTTTCGGAAACGGTGAGAGTCAGTTCTTTCTCGTCGATGCTGACCACGCCACGCACCGGGCTGAAGCTCAGGTCGCCGAGTTCGAGCTGGGTCGACACGGCAGCCGGGTGACTGCGGCGCAGCACGGCGCGCAGGCGCGCGGTGAGTTCACGCGGATCGCAGGGTTTGGCCAGGTAATCGTCGGCGCCCAGCTCCAGACCGAGAATGCGATCCAGCGGTTCGCCACGGGCCGAGAGCATCAGCACTGGCAAATCGGCGTGTTCGCTGCGCAATTGCTTGAGCAGCTCCAGACCGCTGCCGTCGGGCAGCATCACGTCCAGCACCACCGCCGCCGGGGCAGATTCGGCCAACGCTTTGCGCGCGCTCTGGCCATCGTGGCAGGCGCGTACCTGGAAGCCTTCCTGGCTCAGCCAGCTACTCAGGAGTTCGCACAACTCCTGGTCATCATCAATCAGTAACAGCTCGCTCATGACTCACTCAATTTAGCCATTGCCGACGTTTTCGGCTTGCTCCACTGGCAAAGATACCGCACAGCAGCGCCAATAGCGCTACCCCGGCGCCGGTGACGAACCATTGCTGCTGTTCGGTCAACAGACGCGGCAATGGACTGGCCTGGGCTTCCTTGAGTTGCAGCTTCAGGCGCTGGTTCTCCTGACGCAACCGGGCAAGCTGGGCGCTTTCGCGGGTGTTATCGGCATTTTGCAGTTGTTTGCTCAGTTCTTCCCGCTGCTGCTCGCTGGCCTTCAGGCGCTGCTGCAGTTCGGTAATCTGACTGCCGGCACTTAACGACAATGGCGTGGAGCTGCCGCTTTCGGTGGTTTCCTCACCATGGGCGGGCGCCATGATCGACAACGTGACCCACATCAGACACAACGGACCTTTGCGCATTGCGATTCCTGCTTGCAAATGGATATTGGGCAGGTTGTCGGCAGGCAAACGAGAATAATGAGCGATTGAGAGCGGTGAGAAGCGGGAAGGTTCAGTGCTTGGAGTGGGTTGAGTGTGGCGAGAGAGCTGTTGTGGTGAGGGGATTCAGCGAAACGTCGCACCGCCCCGATGGGCAGCGAAGCAGACCTGAAATGGGAGCATGCGGTGTGTCAGGCACACCGCATTGGATGGCTTTGGGTTGCTGCGCAACCATCGGGGATAAATCCCCTCGCCACAGAGCCCCTCCACATTCCTTGGTTACGGCAAGACTTGCTTGAACGGCTTGACGATCACGTTGGCGTACACGCCGGCGGCGATGTACGGATCGGCGTCGGCCCAGGCCTGGGCGGCGCTCAGGGAGTCGAATTCGGCGACGATCAGGCTGCCGGTGAAACCCGCAGCGCCCGGATCATTGCTGTCGACCGCCGGGTGCGGGCCGGCCAGTACGATGCGGCCTTCGCCCTTGAGCACTTGCAGGCGTTCGAGGTGGGCCGGGCGCGCGGCGAGGCGGGCTTCGAGCGAGTCGGCGACGTCGGTGGCAATGATTGCGTAAAGCATGTCAGTCCTCGGTTTTTGGCGTTGTGGTATCGGCGTCATGCAGATGGCGGGACAGGTAGATGCCCTGACCGACCAGGAACAGCACGGTCATGCCCAGGCTGCCGAACACCTTGAAGTCGACCCAGATGCTCTGGAAGGTGAACGCCACGAACAGGTTGGCAGCCCCGCAGAACAGGAAAAAGGCGATCCAGGCGATGTTCAGGCGGGTCCAGACCGGATCCGGCAGGGTCAGCGCGTGGCCCATGATGCGTTTGATCAGCAGGCGGTCACCGATGAAGTGGCTGCCGATGAAGGCCAGGGCAAACAGCCAGTTGACCACCGGGGCTTTCCATTTGAGGAAGGTCTCGCTGTGGAAGGCCAGGGTCAGGCTGCCGAACACCAGGCAGGCGATCAGGGTCAGCCATTGGCTCTTCTCCAGCTTGCGCTGTTTGATGAACAACGCGCCGTAGACCACCAGGGAGCTGATGATCAGCATCGCCGTGGCGCTGTAAATACCGCCTACAGTGACCTCGTGGCCGGCGATATCGACAACCCGTGGATCAAGTTTGTAAACGATGAAGAACAGCAGAAGCGGGATGAAATCGATGAATTGTTTCACAGTGAGAGCCAGAAGCTGGATGTGGCGGCATAATAACAAACATATGGGCGCGCGATAGCGCCAGCTGATTTGAGGTTACAACTCCCCGTGAATGTTGATTTGCATTGCCACAGCACGGCCTCCGATGGCGCCCTGGCGCCGGCGGTTCTGGTTGCGCGTGCGTTCGAAAACGGCGTGCGAGTCCTGGCGTTGACCGATCATGACACCCTCGAAGGCCTCGCCGAAGCGCGCAGCGCCGCCGAAGAACTGGGCATGCAACTGGTCAATGGCGTCGAACTGTCCTGCACCTGGGGCGGCGCGACCATCCACGTGCTGGGCTACGGTTTCGACGTCAACGCCGCGCCACTGGTCGAGGCGATCGCCCGATTGCACGATGGCCGCTGGCTGCGGTCGGAAGAAATAAGCCGCAAGCTCGGCCTCAAAGGTATGCCCGGTGCCCTCGACGGCGCCCGGCAGATCCAGCAGGAGCTGGGCGACAGCGGCAACGCCCCGGCCCGTCCGCATTTTGCCGACTGGATGGTGCGTGAAGGTTTTGTAAAGGATCGCGCCGAAGCATTCCGCAAATGGCTCGGCGCCGGCAAGCTGGGTGACGTCAAGCAGCATTGGCCGACGCTGGAAGACACCGTCGGTACCCTGCGTGCCGCCGGGGCGTGGGTCAGTCTGGCGCATCCGTGGCACTACGATTTCACCCGCAGCAAGCGCCGAAAGCTGATTGCCGACTATATTCAAGCGGGCGGGCATGCAATCGAAGTGGTCAATGGCCATCAGCCCGCGGAACAGGTCGGCAGCCTGGCAATCCTTGCCCGCGAGTTCGGTCTGCTGGTCAGCGCCGGCAGTGATTTCCATGGCCCTGGAGGCTGGTCCGAGATTGGCCAGTACCGGCCGGTTCCCGAGGACCTTCCACCCCTGTGGTGTCGGTTCAAACATGACACAGATATTGCCGCCGTCTGAACAGGTAGAAAACGTGAGTCAATTTTTCCAGATCCATCCGGAAAACCCGCAAGCGCGCCTGATCAAACAGGCGGTCGAGATCATCCGCAAGGGCGGGGTGGTGATTTATCCCACGGACTCTTCCTACGCCATCGGTTGCCAGATCGGCGACAAGACCGCGATCGAGCGCGTGCGCCGTCTGCGTCAGCTCGACGAGAAGCACAACTTTGCGCTGATCTGCAGCGACCTGTCGCAACTGGGCAACTACGCCAAGATCGACACCGGCACTTTCCGCATTCTCAAGGCGCATCTGCCGGGGCCTTACACCTTTATCCTCAACGCCACCCGTGAAGTGCCGCGCCTGTTGCTGCATCCGAAAAAACGCACCATCGGCCTGCGGGTGCCGAGCCATCCGATTGCCCTGGCGTTGCTGGCCGAACTCGGCGAGCCGCTGATGAGCGTGACCCTGATCATGCCCGGCGACGAAGATCCGCTGAGCGATCCGTACGAAATGCGTCAATTGCTCGAACACCAGGTGGACCTGATCATCGACGGCGGTTTCGGCGGGATCAAGGCGTCTACCGTGATTGACCTGACCGGCGACGACCCGGAAGTGATCCGCGTCGGTTGCGGCGACCCCGCGCCGTTCATGGTCGAGGCCTGAATGTCCGCAGTGGAGACCGTTGTCGATCCCCAGGCCGGCGCCCAGCAGGAACTGCCGTTTGCCATGGTCTATGGCCAGGCGGTCACGGAAATGCCGCTGGACCTGTACATCCCGCCGGATGCGCTGGAAGTGTTTCTCGAAGCCTTCGAAGGCCCGCTCGACTTGCTGCTGTACCTGATCCGCAAACAGAACATCAACATCCTCGACATCCCGGTGGCGGAAATCACCCGCCAGTACATGGGCTATGTCGAATTGATGCAGTCGGTGCGTCTGGAGCTGGCCGCCGAGTATCTGGTGATGGCGGCGATGCTGGCCGAGATCAAGTCGCGGATGCTCCTGCCGCGCGCCGAAACCGTCGAAGACGAAGAGGACGACCCGCGCGCTGAACTGATCCGTCGCCTGCAGGAATACGAGCGCTTCAAGGCTGCCGCCGAAGGCATCGACGGCCTGAGCCGGGTCGGTCGCGATGTGGTCGTGCCCAAGCTCGACGCCCCGGAAGCCCGGGCGCGCAAGCTGTTGCCGGACGTCGCGCTGGAAGAGATTTTGATGTCCATGGCCGAAGTGCTGCGCAGGGGTGACATGTTCGAGAGCCACCAGGTCAGCCGCGAGGCACTGTCGACCCGCGAGCGCATGAGCGATGTGCTGGAACGGCTCAAGGGCGGCGGTTTTGTACCGTTCGTCGAGCTGTTCACCGCCGAGGAAGGTCGCCTCGGCGTGGTGGTGACCTTTATGGCAATCCTTGAACTGGTCAAGGAATCCTTGGTCGAGCTGGTGCAGAATGAGCCGTTCGCCGCGATCCACGTGCGAGCCCGAGCCGAATAACGAGTCGAAACATGAACCTGACTGAACCCCGCGAGCTGGCGCCCCTGCTTGAAGCCTTTCTGTTGGCCTCGGGAAAACCGCAATCGCTTGAACGTCTCTACGAACTGTTCGAAGAGGGCGAGCGCCCCGAACCGCCGGTCTTCAAGAAAGCCCTGAGCCTGCTGGCCAAGTCCTGCGAGGGCCGCGCGTTCGAGCTCAAGGAAGTCGCCTCCGGCTACCGCCTGCAGATCCGCGAGAAGTTTTCGCCGTGGGTCGGACGTTTGTGGGAAGAACGTCCGCAGCGCTATTCCCGGGCGCTGCTGGAAACCATGGCGCTGATTGCCTATCGCCAGCCGATCACCCGCGGCGAGATCGAAGACGTGCGGGGCGTGGCGGTCAACACCAACATCGTCAAGACGCTGATCGAGCGCGAGTGGATCCGCATCGTCGGGTACCGCGACGTGCCGGGCAAGCCGGCGATGTTCGCCACCACCAAGGCGTTTCTCGATCACTTCAACCTGAAGAACCTCGAAGACTTGCCACCCTTGGCCGAACTGCGCGAGATGGAAACCGAGCCAGTCCTCGATTTCGACGACGCACCGGTACCGCAGGGCCTGCAGGAACAGGCCGACGCCAGCGCCGAGCCGGAAGAGCCGAAGGAAGAAACCAGTTTCCACACCTTGCTGCTGGAGCTGGACAGCATGGAGGAGGGGATCAAGACCGACTTCGATGATTTGTTGCGCGATGCTGCGGATGGTGAAGCGTCGACGACTGAGCCGGAAGCCGAGACCGTCGAGCCGGCGATTGAAGTTGAACTTGAGGCCGAGCCTGAAGCCGAACCGGAAGAGGATGTGCTGGGCGTTGCCGAGGCCCGGGAAAAGCTTCTGGCCGCCGTCGCCGCCCTCGAACAACCGGTGCCAGAACCTGAACCCGAGCTGAGCGAAGAAGAAGCTGAAGCCCGTGCGCTGGCGGAAGCCATCGAAGCCGAACGCCGCGAGTTCGAGGACTGATAACGAACAACTGTGGGAGCGAGCCTGTTCGCGAATGCGGCGTGTCAGACAACGTTGATGTCGACTGACAGGACCCTTTCGCGAGCAGGCTCGCTCCCACATTTGGATCTACGTTCAGCCAGGAGATGCTGATGAGCTCAACCAAAGACCCGTGCATCAGCCTGTGCAAGTTCAGCGACGACATCTGTCTCGGCTGTGGCCGCAGCAAGCGCGAGATTCGTGCCTGGAAGAAACTCGACAAAGACGACAAGCGCACGGTGCTGGCCGAAGCCGCGCTGCGCCTGATCAAACTGGGTGGCGCCGGTCGGCGGAAAAAGAAATAAGTAGCAAACCATCAGCTAGTCTCTGATGCGCGATGACGCACATCCGCGTATGATTCGCGACCCTTCGGCGATCCCTTCGCCCGAAAACCAGATTTCAATGCTTCAGGCGTCGCCTGAACAGACCACACCGGGAGGTGCCCAGATGAGTGACATCAATCAGCAAGACAACCAGGAAATCGGCCCAGCAGGCGAAAAACTGCAGAAAGTCCTCGCCCGTATCGGCGTTGGCTCGCGCCGTGACGTCGAAGCCTGGATCAGCCAGGGCCGGATCAAGGTCAATGGCAAAGACGCCACCCTCGGCCTGCGCGTCGACATGCACGACGCGATCACCATCGATGGCAAGGTGATCAAGCGCGAAGAGGCTGCCGAATCGGTGCGCCGCGTGATCATGTACAACAAGCCCGATGGCGAGATCTGCACCCGTGACGACCCGGAAGGCCGTCCGACCGTGTTCGACAAGCTGCCGCGTCCGAAAGAAGGCCGCTGGATCAACATCGGTCGTCTCGACATCAACACCACCGGTCTGCTGATGTTCACCACCGACGGTGAGCTGGCCAACCGCCTGATGCACCCGTCCTACGAGATGGACCGTGAGTACGCCGTGCGTGTACGCGGTGAAGTCGACGACGAAATGATCGATCGCCTGAAGGCCGGCGTGGTACTGGAAGACGGCCCGGCGCGTTTCACCGACATTCAACAGGCGCCGGGCGGCGAAGGCTTCAACCACTGGTACCACTGCGTGGTGATGGAAGGTCGTAACCGTGAGGTTCGTCGTCTGTGGGAATCCCAGGGCCTGGTGGTCAGCCGTCTGAAGCGCGTGCGTTTCGGTCCGGTGTTCCTCAACTCCGACCTGCCGATGGGCCGCTGGCGCGAAATGAGCCAGTACGAAGTCGACGTGCTCAGCGCCGAAGTCGGCCTGACCCCGGTGGCGATGCCGCAACTCAACGCCAAGAGCAAGGACAAGCTGGAGCGTATGCAGCGCAAATCGTCGCGGCCGATGGCCAAGACCGAGCGCGTGCGTACCCTGCGTCCAGCCGCTGGCGCGCCGACCGGTCCGCGTCCGAGCCGTGAGCCGCAGATCGAAGGCGAGCGTCCGGGTCGCAAGCCGGCTGCACGTCCGGATGGCGAGCGCGCTCCGCGTGGTCGTACCGAGCGTGGCGAAGGTCGTGCGCCGGCCGGTCGCGGTACGCCGGTGGCGGATCGTCCTGCCGACACCACCAACAAGCGTCCGGCCAAGCCTGCACCGAAGCGTCCGGGCATCAAACTGGTCGACGGCGACAAGCCGTCGGGCAAGCGTCGTGGTGCTCCGGTCGGTTCCGGTCAGCGTCCGGGTTTCGGTCGCAAGAAGCCGGAATAAAGCAGTTGTGAGCTTTGAGCGGCAAGCTTCGAGCTAAAGCAAAAAACGCCAACCGAAGGGTTGGCGTTTTTTTTCGTCTGGCGGAAGGTATGTAGCGTCTGATTCGGCCTCTTCGCGAGCAGGCTCGCTCCCACATTAGAATTGCGTCGAACACAAATCTCCTGTGGGAGCGAGCCTGCTCGCGAAGGCGTCAGTCGCCTAAAACACAAACCGCCCATCAAACACCGGCTTGTCATCCAGCGCCAACACTCCACCAGAGAAGATCAGGTCCAGGTGATGACTGCCCTTGGCCCCACCGCCCAGTCCCAGATGCAACCCACAATGCCGCTCTTCGAACCCGGCATTGCGCGCATACAGATCTTTCACCCCTTCATTGGTACCAATCCCCAATTCCTCGATGCGTCGGTTTGACGGGTTGGCGTCCAGGTATTTGTTGAAGTCGTGTTCCAGCCCCGGCACATCGGTGGCGATGCGGCTGATGGTCGAGTTCTCGATCCACAGTTCCAGTGGCGACTCCAGCACGCCGTACTTGCGCGCAAACGGGATGGTGCTGAGGAACGTGCCCTTGAATTTCACATGGCCGTTGATGGCTTCGCTGTGGGTGGCGATTTCGCCGGGGGCCAGGTCGAAGTTGCCGACACCGTTGATGTCGGTCCACTTTTTGATGCTGCTCAGCGGCGTTTCAAACCAGGAGCCGTGGTCGTCCTTGAAGCTCAGCGTCGTCGCTTGGGACATGCGCTGGATCAAGTGGCTGTTGAGCCCGGCGATGCGCTGCGGGGTGACGCTGAAAGTGTCGTAGAAATAGTCGCCGTAATCCTTGAACAGCAGCGACTTCTTCCAGTTTTCCGCCATCACGCCCTGCAGGGCGCGGACGAACTCCGGGCCGTCGGGGCGCGGGTTGGGCAGGGTGGAAGAGTCGTAGAAGAAAATGTACAGATCGCTGTCGGCAATCGCCGCGGTCAATGTTGCGGTGCTTTCCAGGTCCAGGCGACGGGCACTGAACGTGAAGCGGGGATGATCGCCGGCCTGTTCGGCGATGGCGCCGGTCAGGGCTTCGTAATCGGCGGTGTGGCCGAGCAGTACCTTCGCCGAATCGAGACCGGCAAGGGCAGGGTGATGTTCGAGGTAGTAAAGGAAATGCGAGATCGCGCGGGGCTTATCCATGAGTCCTCCCTGACTGACCGTGAAGAAAGCGGCAGGCACGACCGGCCGGATCGTGCCTGCCCGGGGATGTTTTACAGAGGCCACATCGCCGTGCCGAACGGAACCACCGCGTCGGCTTGCATCATTTCCACAGCCGCCTCATGGGTCGGTGCTTCGAACCATTCGTCCAGTTGCAGTTCGGTGTCCAGGTCTTTTTCCAGTGCTTGCATGGTCGATCTCCTAGATGACTTTCACAGTTATGACTGGCCGGTCGAGTTGGCCGGCAAGACGTGAAGAACCTAGTTCAGGGTGTTTTGTAATGCAAAAAATTATTTATTTAAAATTTAAATAAACTTTTTATTCTGTTTTTAAGCGGCGGATTTCTTATTTGAAAACAAAAAACTAAGCGGCAACTTTCATTAGCAAGCTTGCTACCGTCAATTTGCAGACGTCCTACAGAATTTTCCGAAATGGAAAATCTGCGTTACGCGTCGTAAAGAAAAATTTACGAAAATCCCGATGAAGCCCAGTGGATATACCCCCTTCCCGACGCTGTAAGGAAAACCTGCCGAAGCCCGGCTGCAAAGGCGTCGCGCAGGGCTCTGGCGCGCTTGTTTCAGCGCTGTTTGCAGGGTGAGATGCGCCTCATGCCTGTCGTGCAGGTGCATAACAAGAAGGAGGCGCAATGAACGCCGTGATCGATCTCCACTTCTCTGCGCGGGACGTTTTTTTCCTCGTCCCCGTCGATGGCCTGCAAAGGCCTGACTCAATTTTTGCAGCCGCCCGAGTGTCTCGAGGCGGACCCACGCAATCCCGGCAAGCGCCACGCTGATCCAGCGGGGTCTGGCAGCAGGGGGTTAGCGGTGTACAATGCGCCGCGTTTTAACTGTGACCCTCTGCGTAATCGCGCAAACCTCAAGGTTATCCGCCTTGTTCACTCCGCCACGTCACAAGCGTGTCGGGTTCGATTTCGTCACAGATAAAAACAAACAGGTGACGCATGACCGTTGTAAAAACGCTGAATTCCTGGTGCTTGCGCTGGGGTTTGATCGGGGTTGTCTGAAATCGCAACCTTGCAGCAACGTCTACTGAACATCATCAAACCTTGCGTGGGACCTTTTTCATGAGTGGACAAAACTCGCAATCAGGCGAGCTGAAACGCGGCCTGAAAAATCGCCATATTCAACTGATCGCCCTCGGTGGCGCGATCGGTACCGGATTGTTCCTCGGCTCGGCCGGGGTGCTGAAATCCGCCGGCCCGTCGATGATCCTCGGCTACGCCATCTGCGGCTTCATCGCCTTCATGATCATGCGCCAGCTCGGCGAGATGATCGTCGAAGAGCCGGTGGCCGGTTCCTTCAGCCATTTCGCGCACAAGTACTGGGGCGGTTTTGCCGGTTTCCTGTCGGGCTGGAACTGCTGGATTCTGTACATTCTGGTGGGCATGTCGGAGCTGACCGCGGTCGGCAAGTACATCCACTACTGGGCGCCGGACATCCCGACCTGGGTCACCGCCGCCGCCTTCTTCGTGCTGATCAACGCGATCAACCTGGCCAACGTCAAAGTCTTCGGGGAGGCCGAATTCTGGTTCGCGATCATCAAGGTCGTGGCGATCGTCGGCATGATCGCGCTGGGCAGCTACCTGCTGGTCAGCGGCCATGGCGGCCCGCAGGCCTCGGTCAGCAACCTGTGGTCGCACGGCGGGTTCTTTCCCAACGGCGTCAGCGGCCTGGTGATGGCCATGGCGATCATCATGTTCTCCTTCGGTGGTCTGGAAATGCTCGGTTTCACTGCAGCCGAAGCGGACAAGCCGAAAACCGTGATCCCGAAAGCGATCAACCAGGTGATCTACCGCATCCTGATTTTCTACATCGGCGCGCTGGTGATCCTGCTGTCGCTGACTCCTTGGGACAGCCTGCTGGCAACCCTCAACGCGTCCGGCGATTCGTACAGCGGCAGCCCGTTCGTGCAGGTGTTCTCGATGCTCGGCAGCAACACCGCCGCGCACATCCTCAACTTCGTGGTGCTGACCGCAGCGCTGTCGGTGTACAACAGCGGCACCTACTGCAACAGCCGCATGCTGCTGGGCATGGCCGAGCAGGGCGATGCGCCGAAAGGTCTGGCGAAGATCGACAAGCGCGGCGTGCCGGTGCGTTCGATCCTGGCGTCGGCAGCGGTCACGCTGGTGGCCGTGCTGCTCAACTATCTGATCCCGCAGCAGGCGCTGGAACTGCTGATGTCGCTGGTGGTTGCAACGCTGGTGATCAACTGGGCGATGATCAGCTTCTCGCACTTCAAGTTCCGACAGCACATGAACAAGACGCAGCAGACACCACTGTTCAAGGCGCTGTGGTACCCGTACGGCAACTACATCTGCCTGGCGTTCGTGGTGTTCATCCTTGGCGTGATGCTGCTGATCCCGGGCATCCAGATCTCGGTGTACGCGATTCCGGTGTGGGTCGTGTTCATGTGGGTCTGCTACGTGATCAAGAACAAGCGTGGAGCGCAGCAGGCGCTGCACGCGGCGGGTTCTGCCGCGAAGTAAGCCAGACGCAGAAAGTGAGAAACCCGGCCAATGTGCCGGGTTTTTTATTGGTCGTCAGACGTATTCGGCGATGGGATGGGCTGTGCAGAACGCTTCGGTCTGCAACCGGAATTGCTCGCGCAAGGCCGGTTCCAGCAGGTAATCCTGCTCGCTGATCGGTCTCACACTGTCGAGGATCCGGCAGATCAGATCGACGATCTGGCGACATCCCTGCGGATCGATTCTGCGCTGCGCGATGGAGCCCGTGCCGATGCGCAGACCGCTAGTAATGAGTGAAGGGCGTGTCTCGCCCGGTACACGATATTTGTCCACGATAATTGCGCAACGCTCCAGCGCCGACTCGGCAATGGCGCCGGTAATGCCGCCACGCAACCGAATCAATACCGTATGGTTCTCACTGCCCCCGCCGACGACTTCGTAGTCGTGAGCCTGAAAGGCGCTGGCGAACTCGTCAGCCGTGCTGCGAACCCGCCCCATGCTTCTGTCGAACTCCGTGGACTTTGCGTAAGCCAGAGCCGCCGCCTTCGCGGCGATCATGTTGACGGCAGGCGCGCCCTGCATTCGCGGATAAACGGCCTGGTCGAGGGCGCGGCTGAATGTCGTCCTCAAGCCGGGGACCTTGGTGTTCGCCGCTTGACCCGAAAGGATCAGACCGCCGCGCGGGCCCATGAGTTGTTTGTGGGTGCAGGTGGTGGTGACGTGTGCGATGTCGATCGGACTGGGATGCCGCCCTGTGGCAACCAGTCCGGCGATATGCGAAATATCGGCGAGCAGGATGGCGCCGGCTTCATCGGCAATCTCGCGAAATCGTTGGAAGTCGATGACCCGTGAGTACGCCGTCGCGCCGCACATGATGATGCGTGGGCGATGGGCGAGCGCCAGTTTGCGCACCTGGTCGTAATCGATGACCCCCGCTGAAGTCGTGCCGTACCGAATCGCCTTGTAGTAAATGCCGGCGAATGAGGTGGAACTGCCATGGGTATGATGGCCGCCGTATTTGACGCCCATTCCCAGCAAGGTATCGCCTGGTTCGAGCAGGGCGGTCAGCACGTGGTAGTTGGCGTTTGATGCCGAATGCGATTGCACGCTTGCGTACTGGGCATCGAACAGTTCCCGCGCTCTGCGGATGGCAAGCGCTTCGACCAGATCGACGTTTTCGCACCCGCCGCCGTAACGTCTGCCGGGCAACCCCTCGGCCGTCACATTGACCAGTGCCGAAGCGGAGGCGGCCAGGGTCATGGGCCTGACGGCGCAAGAGGAGGAGACCAGCGACAGCACCTGGTGCTGACGGGCAACTTCCGCGTCGAGGATTCCTGCCAGTTCGGCGTCTTGCGCCCACAGATCCGCCAGGCCCCGTTGCAGCAGATCAGCCTGGTTCATGAGCGGTTCGGTATGGACTGCCATTGTCTGTATTCCTTCCCTGTGTGCAGCGCGCTGCGAACGAGCGCGACTTCCTTGGTTTTACCGGAGGGTGCGTGCGTTTCTGCCCTTGCCCGACCGGATACAGCGGATTCCTTGTTTTCGCGGCAGTGCGCGCAAACTAATCTCTGTATCGACGACCCGTTTTCTGCTGACTGCGGTCGCTGCCGACAGCCCGGTTGCCCGACGCATCATAGGTTTTTCACGGCGGAACACCAGAAAATTAATCAGAAAAGTGAACATTGTTCAAATAAAATGATTCTTTTCTCAGGGCCTCAGGGTGTAAAACTGCAGGCGGGAAGGATCGCTATTCACGAGATTCTGCTGGCCGATAAGCAGAACTGACGGGTCAGTAAAGAATTCGAATTGTTCTTTCTGGTTCACACCAGCGGTGTTGTTCACACTATGTTTATGCCGAAATCAGGGAGGGGGAATGCTATGATCTGCCGCGGCTCTAATACCCGTATAACTATTTCCTAGTGGGCCTGTTGAGTCCCTGAATGATGATTCGAGGGGTATTTTCAAATTGCCTTTATAAAAGACGGTAAGCATTCCATGCACAGAAGAGAACGATCGGAGAATCTGAAGAACAATATCAAGTACCTGATAAAGAGTCGTGGGGAAACGCAGCTGTCGTTATGTAATTCCAGTGGACTGACCCGAACCACGATCTACAACATTCTTGAAGGTAAAGTGGTCAACGTACAGCAGTCCACTGTGCGCAAGATTTCCGACTTTTTCGGAGTGTCCTACGAAGAGATAGAGACGATCTCGTTTGAAGAAAAGGAAATCATCGACAGCAGCATCTCGCCGCAGGGCAACATGAACCCGGCGGCAGTGCCTGTCATCAAGGAAAGTCTGCTTCTGCAGAATCTGGATAAGCGAATCGGCGAGTTGGCGACGATTTTTCCACTGACTTACTATTTTGGAACGTCCTTCAATTTGATAGGCGTCCTGCTGGAAAATGAAGTCAGTGGCATGAATGAACCGGGCGACCTGCTGATCGTGCAGAAGGGCGCGGCAAGTATCGACAAGGAAAAACTGGTGTATGACAAAGTCAGCAAAAGGTTATTCATAACAACTGAGGTTGATCTTGCGCTGGAGAGTGTTTGTGTTGTCGGGGATATAATCGAGGAACGATTTAATGGATTGCAGCGTTGAAAGGGAAAACACCAAATATAAGCTGTTGGGGTTCGAGAACGGAAAAAGCCTGGCGGTGATCATGGTCATTGCGACAGGCAAGATAATTAAAATAAAGCTGAGTGAAGTGTTGAATAGTGAGATTATGGATAATCTGAACAAGATAGAAGTAAAGAATCTGTACAAGAAATTCTACTCCCAGGGAGGGTCGCTTACCGCTTATGAAATAAATGATCGCCACGAGAGTTCCTGGATGATTTATATCATTCTGAACCTGATGCTGTTCACGCTTTATATTTTTACCAGCATTGCGGCGACCAAGCCTATCTATCTGGAATATTTTGATATTGTCGTAACGCCGGGTACTTTCCTGTATCCGCTGACGTTTTTGATCGTCGACTTGCTGAATGAAACCTTCGGCCTCCGGTTGGCGCGCAAGGCGATACTCTTCGCGTTCATCAGTAATGCGGCCATTATCATTTTACTGGCCATGACTACGTACCTTCCCGGGCTACCCGGGTGGAAACTCGACGGGCCTTACAATGATGTGATCAGTCAGTTGTCGTCGGTGCTGGTAGCTTCGTCTGTATCGTTTCTGGTTTCGGAAAATATAAACTCTTATCTGTTGTGCAAAATCAAAGAACTGACCAACTCCCGATTTCTCTTCTTGCGGGTGTTTCTGAGTACTTTGTTTGCGGTGATAATCGACAGTTTTCTTTTCTGCTACATCGCCTTTTACGGGACGATGGAGAACAGCGCGATACTCAGCATGATTTACGTCCAGATCGCGATAAAGGTCGGTTTTGCGTTCTTCAATATCATGCCGGCATACGGTGCCAGGTCATTGTTCAAGAGGTATCTGACGGGTAGTCAGGCTTGATGGATTAAATAATGCGCTCACTCGAAATTTTCAAGTGAGCGCATTTTTATTTGCTGGGTGCTTTATTGCAGATTCAGCTTCGTTTTCAAGCTGTTCATCACCTCATCCTTGTTTTCCAGAAACTCATTGAGGCCTTTTGCGCGTAGATTGCAAGCGTCGCAATTTGCACATCCGCTACCGGTTATGCCGTTGTAGCAGGTCAGTGTCTGGTGGCGAACCAAATCAAGCTGATGGTGATGATCGGCCAACGCCCAGGTTTCCGCCTTGTTCAGCCACATCAGCGGAGTATCAAGTTTCAATGAGTAATCCATGCCCAGCTCAAGGGCTTTGTTCAGTGCCTTGACGAACTCGTCCCGGCAATCCGGATAGCCCGAGAAGTCTGTTTCGCAAACCCCGGTGATGACCGTTCTGGCTTGTACCTGATAGGCGTAAATAGAGGCGAGGGTCAAAAACAGGATGTTTCTTCCCGGCACAAAGGTGCTTGGCAGACTTTCGCCAGAACTATTAACCGTCGGAACCGGGATGTTGTCGCGAGTCAGGCTGCTGATGGCCAGCTCATTCAGCAAAGATACATCCATCACTTTATGCACGGTCACGCCGAGCTGTTTGGCCAGTTGCTGCGCGACTTCGATTTCCGCGCGATGACGCTGACCATAGTCAAACGTGATGCAATGAATTTCGTCATAGTGGCTCAGTGCATGGATCAGACAGGTCGTCGAGTCCTGTCCGCCACTAAAAACGATAACTACTTTATTGCTCATGCTTATGCTTCCTGCATTGAACTGGTAAATTTTCGCTGGGGATCATAACGCGAAACGATTGATGCAAGAAGTTGCGCATGGCCGCAGGAGGCCTGCTTTGTGGTTAATCGCGGTATCCTGCACGCTCTGAATTCGGACTTTTTTCCATGCTGGTGATTTCCAACAACGTGCATCTGCCGGATGCCGAGATCGAATTGACAGCCATCCGCGCGCAAGGCGCCGGTGGGCAGAACGTCAACAAGGTCTCCAGCGCCGTGCACCTGCGCTTCGACATTCCGGCCTCGTCCTTGCCCGAGTTCTACAAGGAGCGACTGCTGGCGCTGCGTGACAGTCGCATCACCAGCGATGGCGTGCTGATCATCAAGGCTCAGCAATACCGCACGCAGGAAGCCAACCGTGCCGATGCGCTGGAGCGTCTGACCGAGTTGATCCTCAGCGCCACCAAGGTCGAAAAGAAGCGCCGCCCGACCAAGCCGACCCTCGGCTCGAAGAAGCGCCGGCTCGAATCCAAGACCAAGCGCGGCAGCATCAAGGCCGGGCGCGGCAAGGTGGATTTTTAAGGGTTGGTGTCATGGAGTTGTTCCATTTCATCCGGAGCGGGCATTGTATCCATTACGCACCTCTCAACTTAAATCAATTTCCGGACATTGAACGACTCTTTTATAACTAATTGGTCTACATGACTGTCATATCTGACAGGTGTGCCGGATTGCTGTTACACGTTTACTGAGCTCTCTTTTCATTGATTGAGCAAAAGTAAATGAATAACTTAAATGTTGTGCGTGGTACTCCTGATACTGATTTTGGTGTGCGCAGTGAGGTCATTTTATACGGAGAACAAGGTCAGAGGCTTCAACCTCGGGTCGTCACTCTTCTCTCAGAACCGAACAGGATTCTTTGCGCAGCAACTGACGATGAGCGGCAAGAGATTTACCTGTGCATGCTTGATGAGGAAGGAGGTATCGACGAGAGTTTCGGAAAAACGGGTAGTGTTTTTTTTAGACTCTCGGAGTTTTTTCCTGGGTGGGATTTGCCGCAGCCCTATAGCGTGAAGTTTGATAGTGTTCATGGCAAGTATGTGTTGGGGTTCTTCGCTCGTAAAGATGGCTTTAATCGTGCTACGGGCCTGGCTCGATTCGATTTGAATGGGGAGATTGATGAAGGGTTTGGCAGCAAAGGAGTCATGTTGTGGAGTCTGGATCTGAAAGAGGTTGTTCCTGCAAGTTCAGATGTTCCAAAGCTGAAGCAGCCTCTGGCGGATAAAGGCCGCGACTACCACGGAACTATGGAATTATTGGACGATGGCGGCGTTTTGCTTCTGACCACGCTTGACGACAGAGGATTTTTCGATAGGGCGTTTGTGGTCAAGTTAAAAAATAACGGTGGGTTGGACGAAACGTTCGGTAATGGCGGGTACCGATTGGTTTCTCGAGGTCCATCTGTTTTAGTCATAGGATAGGATATGTTTCTCCAAGGGAATGGTTATGTTGTCGCCACGTCAGACGGTCTGCGTGATAAACGTTGGTTTGTTGGCCGGTATGATGCCCGTGGTGATCTTGACTCCAGTTTTGGGGCCGGAGGTTATTATGATGGAGTACCTTCGGTTAAAAATGTGATTCTGAAACGTGACGATAAGTTTTATATTGTGGGTACTTCGGATAATGGAGTTCCGCAGTATCTGTTTCTCCAGCTTCAACGTCGCGGGCTCAAAGGCGAGGAAGATCCACTTTTTGGCAAACAAGGGTGGGGAGGATTTATCACTGATGATTTCAGCGATATCTATATGACGAAAGCAGTACTCTATAATTTGAAATCAACCGTTGTGGTAGCAGGTTATGCTTATTTGCGTGGCGGGTCGGATAGTCAGGCATTTATTGCCAGTCTTGAACAAGACATGGGTTGGGACGAGGGGTTTGGTAATGTTGGAAAGGTTGTATTTCCAAAAGACCAGATTATTCACGATCTCGCGGTCCAGGAAGATCGAAAAATTGTGTTTGTATCCAGTAAAAATAGAGAGAACGGTAGCTTCGCCATTTTCCGTTTGCATGGTTAGCGTATAAAAGCCGCAGTTGTTTATTGGCCATTCGGAACCAATGAATGGCCAATATTGGGCGATCAATGAAAGTGGTGTTTTGGTGTAATGCGGTACAAATACACACTCAGGATCAGGCCGCTCAGTGAGGCAATGGCGGCAAACAGAAAGATCGAAGCAAAGCCGAAACCCGCCGCAATTGCCCCCGCCAACGGTCCGGTGATCCCCAGCGACAAGTCGATGAACAGCGAGTACGCGCCGACCGCCGCGCCACGGCTGGAGGCCGGCACCAGATTCACCGCCTCCACGCCCAGCGCCGGGAATACCAGCGAGAAGCCGAAACCGCTCAACGCCGCCCCGGCCAGCGCCCAATGCGCATCCGGCGCCAGCCACAGCAGTAACAGGCCGAGGGTTTCCACCGAGAGGCAGGCGATCGCTACGCGGAAGCCGCCGAGGCGGTTGATCAGGTTGCCGAACAGCAGTCGCGCGCCGATGAAGCTGGCGCCGAACAGGCTCAGGCACAGCACTGCGTTGTCCCAGTGCCGGGTGGCGTAATACAGGGTGATGAAGGTGGCGATGGTGCCGAAACCAATCGAGCCTAGCGCCAGGCCGCAGCCGTGCGGGAACACGCGACCGAGCACATGCATGAACGGCAAGCGCTCGCCGGCGACAATCGGCGCCGCGGTTTTCGGCCACGCCAGCAGCAGGCCCAGCGCTGCCAGCAGAATGATGCTGACGCCCATGCTCCACAATCCCAGCTGGCCGACCAGCCAGACCCCGAACGGCGCGCCCACCGCGAGCGCGCCGTAACTGGCGATGCCGTTCCACGAGATGACTTTGGCGGTGTTCGCCGCGCCAACGCGGCCGATGCCCCAGCCGATCGAACCGGAGCCCACCAGACTTTCCGCGCTGCCCAGCACCAGACGCCCGATCAACAGGCTGATCAGGCTGAACATCGGCAAGTTGGGTGTCCACGCCGAAATCAGCATAAACACACCACTCAAGCCGCATCCGGCCAGACCGATCATCACCGCGCGCTTGCTGCCCTGGTTGTCGATGATCTTGCCGGCGTACGGGCGGCTGAGCAGGGTGGCGAGGTATTGCACGCTGATCACCAGCCCGGCGATCACCGCGCCAAAGCCCAAATCACTATGGACGTAACCCGGCAGCACGGCGAGCGGAATGCCGATGTTCAGGTAGCCGATGAAGGTGAAGAGGACGATGGACACGACTTGCAGCGTGACCGCCAGGGGGCGCTGGGGTTGTGGCATAGAGGACGACATGAGAAACGATCCACGGCAAAGCAGGATTAGATAGGCTGCTTATGATACCGGCGCGGACGAGTCAGGGGCGGGGAAAAGTAAAACTATTTGCCGGGAGGGTGGCTTCAGGGTTTGGCCGGGGCGACCAGTTGTGTAGTGACCAGTGCAGCGAGGGCGTTTTCTTCGCTGCCGAAACGGGCGAGCAGGGCGGCCTGCTTTTCCGGGGAGAGGCGGTTCCAGATCTCGATCATTTTCTCGGTGGCGCCGATCAGGACGGCGGCTTGGCTTTCAGAGAATTCGTCGGTCATGGCGGGCTCGGTTTCAGGCAGTGTGGAAAGCGCATCTTAGCGCTTTCCACACGGTCTGTACGGCGGGGTTTTACTCTTCGCTGTCGGCCTGGCGGCTCTCAACGGCTTCTTTCGGCTCGGGCTGTTGGGCACCGGCTTGTTGCGTGGTCGTCTGCTCAGGTACGTGCAGGCTTGGGAAGGGGAGATTAGGAATCTCGTGCATGGTTGCGCTCCTCGCTAAGTCTGTTGATAGATCTGGTAGATCCGCGCTTCTTGAAAGCCTGCGCAGGATACAGCAGGAAAAATGACAATCAGACTTTTAATTGAAAATAATGCGACAGATGGCCGCAGGGGGGGCGTATTCCAAGTGTGGGTGTGAATGAACCTGTGGCGAGGGGATTTATCCCCGATCGGCTGCGAAGCAGTCGTAAAACAACTGCACGCGCCATGTCAGACATTTCGCGATTGCAGTGTTGGGGCCGCTTCGCTGCCCATCGGGGATAAATCCCCTCACCACAGGGCTCACTCCTACCGGGGATTGCGGGGTTATTTGCAGGCGTTGGCGATGGCCTCGGCCAGCAGTGCCAGGCGCGTGGCGTCGATCCCGGCGACATTGGCCCGGCCCGAGCTGACCATGTACACGCTGTGCTGCTCACGCAGTTGTTTGACCTGCTCCGGCGACAGCCCGGTGTAGGAGAACATTCCGCGTTGCACGCCAATGTGCGCAAAGCGCTCGCGCAGACCGTGTGGTTCCAGTGCTTCGACCAGACCGCTGCGCAATTGGGCGATGCGCAAACGCATGGCTTCCACTTCATCGGCCCAGCGCGCTTTCAGCTCCGGGTCGGCGAGGATGGTCGCCACCACGGCCGCGCCGTGATCCGGTGGCGTCGACCACAGGTTGCGGGCGATGTTGGCCAGTTGGCTGCGGATGTCGATCAGCTTGTCGGCGGTTTTCGCGCAGACAATCAGCGCGCCGGTACGGTCGCGGTACAGGCCGAAGTTCTTCGAGCAGGAGCTGGTGATCAGCAGCTCAGGCACCTCGGCGGCGAACAGTCGGGTCGACCACGCGTCCTGTTCCAGTCCGTCGCCAAAGCCCTGGTAGGCAAAGTCGATCAGCGGCAGCAGGTCACGGCGGCGCACCACGTCGAGCACACGCTGCCAGTCGTCATGGTTCAGGTCGAAACCGGTCGGGTTGTGGCAGCAGGCATGCAGCAGCACCACGTCGCCTTGCGGCACTTCGTTGAGTGCGGCGAGCATCGCATCGACGTCGAGGCGGTTGTCGCTGCCCACGTACGGGTAGTGACTGACCTTGACCCCGGCCGCGGCGAAAATCGTTTCGTGGATCGGCCAGGTCGGGTTGCTCAGCCACACGCCTTTGCCCGGCAGGCACTGGGCGATGAAGTCGGCCGCCAGACGCAGGGCACCGGTGCCGCCAGGAGTCTGGGTGGCGCCGGCGCGCTGTTCGGCGATCAGCTTCGAGTCGGCGCCAAGCACCAGTTCATTGATGACTTTGCCGAACAGCGGATTGCCGTGACCACCGATGTAGGTCTTGGTGTCCTGGCTTTCGACCAGTCGCGCCTCGGCGATTTTCACCGCTTCGGGGATCGGCGTCAGGCCCTGGGCATCCTTGTAGACGCCAACGCCGAGGTCGAATTTGCGCGGGTTAGTGTCCTGCGCATAGGCCTCCATCAAACCGAGGATCGGGTCGCCGGGTACCCGGCCGATGGCGTCAAAGTGCATTACTTGCGTCCTTCTGCGGTCTTGGCTACTTCGTCAGTGCGCGCGGCCATGATGAAGTCGTTGCGGTGCAGGCCTTTGATCGAGTGGCTCCACCAGGTCACGGTGACTTTGCCCCACTCGGTCAGCAGACCCGGGTGGTGCCCTTCGGCCTCGGAGATCTCGCCGACGGCGTTGGTGAACGCCAGAGCATGCTTGAAGTTCTTGAACAGGAAAACTTTCTCCAACTGCATGATGCTGTCGCGTACTTCGATGTTCCAGTCCGGGATCTGCTTGATCAGGATCGGCAGTTCTTCGTCGCTGACTTGTGGCGCATCGGCACGGCAGGCTTCGCAGTGGGCTTGGTTCAAAGTGGACATGGTGTGATTCCTGAAATCGAGTGTGTTTTTTTTTTATAGAAGCTATCGGCCCGTCAATGCCGTCACGCTAAACCAAAGTGACGGCGACTGACAGACTCAATTGTCAGCAAAAGACGCGGATCACGCGGCTTTCGGTTTTGGCGGAAACTTCGGTGCGTGCAACCCCAGCTGCATGCCTTGGCGAACCATGGCCATGATGTCTTCATGGGCGACGTCGAACAGGCGCTTGAGGTTCGGCAGGACAAAATACAGCGGCTGCAGGATGTCGATGCGATACGGTGTGCGCATGGCTTCCAGCGGATCGAAGGCCTGATGCTCGGGTTCGTCCGACAGCGAGTAAACGGTTTCCTTCGGCGAGGACAGGATGCCGCCGCCATAGATGCGTTGGCCTTGCGGGGTGTCGACCAGGCCGAACTCGATGGTCATCCAGTACAGGCGCGCCAGATACACGCGCTCTTCCTTGGTGGCCTGCAGGCCGAGCTTGCCGTAGGTGTGGGTGAATTCGGCGAACCATGGGTTGGTCAGCAGCGGGCAGTGGCCGAAAATCTCGTGGAAAATGTCCGGCTCTTGCAGGTAGTCCAGTTCTTCGCGGGTACGAATGAACGTGGCCACCGGAAACTGTTTGCTGGCGAGCAATTCGAAGAAGGTCTGGAAGGGGATCAGTGCCGGGACGCGGGCAACCTGCCAACCGGTGGTCTCACCGAGCACCTTGTTGATCTCGCCCAGCTGCGGAATGCGGTCGTGGGGCAGACCGAGTTTTTCGATACCGTCCAGGTACTCCTGGCACGCCCGACCCTCGATCACTTTCAACTGGCGGGTGATCAGCGTGTTCCACACCGCATGCTCTTCGGCGGGGTAGTCGATAAAACCTTGCGCATCGGGCTCGCGGGCCACGTATTGCGTCTGCTTCATACTGCTCTCCTGCTAGGGGAATTCGTTCTTGTTATGTCCAGCGATGGACTGAGAATTACCCGAGAGTGCGGCGTGATGCAGCAGGTTGAGTGCGTTCCTAGTAGGAACAACCACTGCATTTCGTAAAAAAATCGTTACGCTTTGGCTGATATCGCGCATTTGCAGTGATTTGCAGGTTTGAAAAGGGCTGTGGCTGTCACATAATCTTGACAACTATCTGCGCGCCTCGACAGAAAAGTCTGGCGCTAACACCTGTGGGAGCGAGCCTGCTCGCGAATGCGGTCTGTCTGACACATCTATGCTGAGTTTGCAGCCGCCTTCGCGAGCAGGCTCGCTCCCACAGGTCTGTGTTCAACCTTATTGCTGGTTTGTCGGGTCATTCATATGCGTATCAAAGTCCACTGCCAAAACCGCATCGGCATCCTGCGCGACATCCTCAACCTGCTGGTGGAGTACGGGATCAACGTTGCACGCGGCGAGGTCGGCGGCGAGCACGGCAACGCGATCTACCTGCACTGCCCGAACCTGATCAACATCCAGTTCCAGGCGCTGCGGCCGAAGTTCGAGGCGATTGCCGGGGTGTTTGGGGTCAAACGCGTCGGGCTGATGCCCAGCGAGCGTCGGCACATGGAGTTGAACGCGTTGCTCGGCGCGCTGGAATTCCCGGTGCTGTCGATCGACATGGGCGGCTCGATCGTTGCGGCCAACCGCGCGGCGGCGCAGTTGCTCGGAGTGCGCGTGGATGAAGTGCCGGGGATTCCGCTGTCGCGCTATGCCGAGGATTTCGACCTGCCGGAACTGGTGCGCGCCAACAAATCGCGAATCAACGGCATGCGCGTCAAGGTCAAGGGCGACATCTTTCTCGCCGACATCGCGCCGCTGCAATCGGAGCACGACGACAGCGAAGCCATGGCCGGTGCGGTACTGACCTTGCACCGCGCCGACCGCGTCGGTGAGCGCATCTATAACGTGCGCAAACAGGAATTGCGTGGCTTCGACAGTATCTTCCAGAGCTCGAAAGTGATGGCCGCTGTCGTGCGTGAAGCGCGGCGCATGGCGCCGCTGGATGCGCCGCTATTGATCGAAGGCGAAACCGGCACCGGTAAAGAGTTGCTGGCCCGTGCCTGTCACCTCGCCAGTCCGCGCGGGCAGTCGCCGCTGATGGCGCTTAATTGCGCAGGGCTGCCGGAGTCGATGGCCGAGACCGAACTGTTCGGCTACGGCCCCGGTGCCTTTGAGGGCGCGCGCGCCGAAGGCAAGCTCGGCCTGCTGGAACTGACGGCGGGCGGTACGCTGTTCCTCGATGGCGTCGGTGAAATGAGCCCGCGCTTGCAAGTGAAGTTGCTGCGCTTTCTGCAGGACGGCTGCTTCCGCCGGGTCGGCAGCGACGAAGAGGTGTATCTGGACGTGCGAGTGATCTGCGCCACTCAGGTCGACCTGTCCGAATTGTGCGCGCGCGGCGAGTTTCGTCAGGATCTGTATCACCGCTTGAACGTGTTGTCGCTGCACATCCCGCCGCTGCGCGAATGCCTCGACGGCTTGACTCCGCTGGTGGAACACTTCCTCGATCAGGCCAGCCGTCAGATCGGTTGCTCGCTGCCGAAACTGGCGCCGGCGGCGATGGATCGCCTCAGTCATTATCACTGGCCGGGCAACGTGCGGCAGCTGGAGAACGTGCTGTTCCAGGCGGTTTCACTGTGCGAGGGCGGCACGGTCAAGGTCGAACACATCCGCCTGCCGGATTACGGCGTGCGTCAGCCGCTTGGCGATTTCTCGCTGGAGGGCGGGCTGGACGAGATCGTCGGGCGTTTTGAGAAAGCCGTACTGGAGCGGCTGTACTCCGAACACCCGAGCAGTCGGCAACTGGGTAAGCGGTTGGGGGTTTCGCATACCACCATCGCTAATAAGCTCCGCCAATACGAAGTTGGTAAGGGTCCCGAGAGTTAACAGCAACACTGTGGTGAAAAGAGCTTTTGTGGTGAGGGGATTTATCCCCGAAGGGTGGCGAAGCAGCCCCAAACCCGGCAAATGCGGTCCATCCGATACACCATCAATGGATGGATTGGGCTGCTGCGCAGCCCATCGGGGATAAATCCCCTCACCACAGGTTCTTTTTCCATCTGCAACAATCGGGATTGCCGCCAAGCGGCATAACACCGCCGGTTTTTCGACTTCGATACATTTCCAATTTCCCCGCAAAACCCCGCAAGTCCTTTGTTTACCGGGCCGCAAGCCGCCAGAAAAAAGTTGGTCTGCAAATTGCTTATGGCTCAGCAGTACAGCGGTGGGCGGCAAACGTCCGGCATGCAGAGGAAAGAGTGTGGACAAGTACCTTTATGTGGCAATGACCGGCGCCAGTCAGAACGCACTGGCGCAAAAGGCCCATGCCAACAACCTGGCGAACATCTCCACCAACGGTTTTCAGCGCGACCTGGAGCAGGCGCGTTCGATGCCGGTGTTCGGTGACAGCTTTCCGGCGCGTGCGTTTGCCATGAGCGAACGGCCCGCCACCGACTTCACCGCCGGTTCGCTGGTGCAGACCGGGCGTGATCTCGACGTGGCCGTGACCGGCAACGGCTTTATTGCCGTGCAGAACCCTAACGGTGGCGAAAGCTACGTGCGCACCGGCAGCCTGAACATCGACGCCCTCGGCGTATTGCGCGCCGGCAACGGCATGCCGGTACTCGGCAACGGCGGTCCGATCGCCGTGCCGCCGGAGCAGCAGGTCGAAGTCGGTGAAGACGGCACCATCAGTATTCGTGCGATGGGCGAAGGCCCGCGCGTCATGGCGGAAGTCGACCGGATCAAACTGGTCAACCCGGACATCAAGAACCTCAACAAAGGCCTCGACGGCTCGATCTACACCAAGGACGGCCAGCCGGCGCCGGCCGATGCCAACGTCAAACTGGTGTCGGGTTTCCTTGAGTCGAGCAACGTCAATGCCGTGGAAGAAATGACCTCGGTGCTGGCCCTGGCCAAGCAGTTCGAGTTGCACGTCAAGATGATGAACACCGCCAAAGACGACGACCAGGCCATGGCTCGGGTCTTGCAGATCAGCTAATTATCAGAACGTCGCGCCGTAAAACAGGCGCACGAGGAGAATCGAATGCTTCCGGCTCTATGGGTTGCCAAAACCGGTCTGTCCGCCCAGGACACCAACCTGACCACCATTTCCAACAACCTGGCGAACGTCTCGACCACGGGTTTCAAACGTGACCGTGCCGAGTTCCAGGACCTGCTGTATCAGATCAAGCGTCAGCCAGGCGCCCAGTCGACCCAGGACAGCGAACTGCCGTCGGGTCTGCAACTGGGTACCGGTGTGCGCATCGTCGGCACCCAGAAAAACTTCATCGCCGGCAGCCTGCAAACCACCGAGCAGCCGCTGGACATGGCCATCGACGGTCGCGGTTTCTTCCAGATCCTGCAGCCGGACGGCACCACGTCCTACACCCGTGACGGTACTTTCCACCTCGACTCCAACGGTCAGATCGTCAACGCCAGCGGTTTCGCCCTGGAACCGGCCATCGTCATCCCGAACAACGCGCAGAGCTTCACTGTCGGCACCGACGGCACCGTGTCGATCACAGTGCCAGGCAACCCGGCCGCTCAGGTGATCGGCAACCTGCAAACCGCCGACTTCATCAACCCGGCCGGTCTGCAGGCAGTGGGCAACAACCTGTTCCTGGAAACCGCTGCTTCCGGCGCGCCGCAAATCGGCACCCCGGGCCTGAACGGTTTCGGTACCACGCTGCAGAACACCCTGGAAGGTTCCAACGTCAGCACCGTTGAAGAGATGGTCAACATGATCACCACTCAGCGCGCCTACGAGATGAACTCCAAGGTGATCTCCACCGCCGACCAGATGCTCTCGTTCGTAACGCAGAATCTGTAATCAAGTCTATGGGGCGGCCATGAGGTCGCCAGCAACACCGTGAGGTAGGGTCATGAAACGCTTCGTATCTGTTCTGGCATTGGGTGGGGTCGTCTCGCTCGCGGGCTGCGTCGCACCGACGCCCAAGCCCAATGACCCTTATTACGCTCCGGTGTTGCCACGCACGCCATTGCCGTCTGCGGCCAACAACGGCTCGATCTATCAGGCCGGCTTCGAGCAGAACCTGTACAGCGACCGCAAGGCATTCCGGGTCGGTGACATCATCACCATCACCCTGAACGAGAAGACTCAGGCCAGCAAAAACGCCAACTCGCAAGTGGCCAAGAACAGCAAGACCGGCATCGGCCTGACTTCGCTGTTTGGCGGCAGTGGCACCACCAACAACCCGTTGGGTGGCAATGACCTGAGCCTCGACGTCGGCTACAGCGGCGACCGTGCGACCAAGGGCGACAGCAAGGCGGCGCAGGGCAACACCCTGACCGGCTCGATCACCGTGACCGTGGCCGATGTGCTTCCCAATGGCATCATCGCCGTGCGCGGCGAGAAGTGGATGACCCTCAACACCGGCGACGAGCTGGTGCGCATCGCAGGTCTCGTGCGTGCCGATGACATCGCCACCGACAACACCGTGTCGTCGACCCGTGTCGCCGATGCGCGCATCACCTACTCGGGCACCGGTTCGTTTGCCGATGCGAGTCAGCCAGGCTGGTTCGACCGTTTCTTCCTCAGCCCGCTGTTCCCTTTCTAGGTGGCGACTTTGAATTTCAAGAGCCTCATGCTGGCTGCGGCCCTGTTGTCCGCAGCCTTTGGTGCCCACGCCGAGCGGCTGAAAGATATCGCCAGCATTTCCGGCGTACGTTCCAACCAGTTGATCGGTTATGGCCTGGTGGTCGGGCTTAACGGCACCGGCGACCAGACGACACAGACCCCGTTCACCCTGCAGACCTTCAACAACATGCTCTCGCAGTTCGGCATCAAGGTGCCGCCGGGATCGGGCAACGTGCAGTTGAAAAACGTCGCAGCGGTGTCGGTCAGTGCCGATCTGCCGGCGTTCGCCAAACCAGGGCAGCAGGTCGACATCACCGTGTCTTCGATCGGTAACTCCAAGAGCCTGCGCGGCGGCACCCTGTTGCTGACCCCGCTCAAGGGTATCGACGGCAACGTCTACGCCATCGCTCAGGGCAACCTGGTGGTCGGCGGTTTCGATGCTGAAGGTCGCGACGGTTCGAAGATCACCGTCAACGTTCCGTCGGCCGGTCGTATTCCGGGCGGTGCGTCGGTTGAACGTTCGGTACCGAGCGGTTTCAACCAGGGCAACAGCCTGACGCTGAACCTCAACCGTTCCGACTTCACCACGGCCAAGCGTATCGTCGACAAGATCAACGACATGCTCGGCCCTGGCGTGGCGCAAGCCATCGACGGCGGCTCGATCCGTGTGACCGCGCCGCTCGATCCGAGCCAGCGCGTCGACTATCTGTCGATCCTCGAAAACCTTGAAGTCGACCCGGGTCAGGCGGTGGCGAAAGTCATCATCAACTCGCGCACCGGCACCATCGTCATCGGCCAGAACGTGAAGGTTTCGCCGGCCGCCGTGACTCACGGCAGTCTGACCGTGACCATCACCGAAGACCCGATCGTCAGCCAGCCGGGTCCGTTGTCCAATGGGCAGACGGCCGTCGTGCCACGTTCGCGGGTCAACGCCCAGCAGGAAGCCAAGCCGATGTTCAAGTTCGGCCCGGGCACCACCCTCGACGAAATCGTGCGGGCGGTGAACCAGGTTGGCGCGGCACCGGGTGACCTGATGGCCATTCTCGAAGCACTGAAGCAGGCCGGCGCGTTGCAAGCCGACCTGATCGTGATCTGAGGACGGCGACCATGGATATGCGCAAAGGCAGTCTGGTGGGCACTGGCGATTCGGGTTCGTACTCCGACCTCAATCGTCTGAACCAGCTCAAGGTCGGCGACAAGAACAGCGATGCGAACATGCGCAAAGTGGCGCAGGAATTCGAATCGCTGTTCCTTGGCGAAATGCTCAAGTCGATGCGTTCGGCCACCGAGGCGTTGGGTAAAGACAACCCGATGAACACCCCGGCGGCCAAGCAATATCAGGAAATGTACGACCAGCAACTGGCAGTGTCGCTGTCCCGTGAGGGCGGTGGTATCGGTCTGGCCGACGTGCTGATGAAGCAGATGTCGAGGAACAAACCGCTGGCACCGGGTGAGGCTGCAGCCGCGTCCGCCGCCAAGCAAGAGGCGGCGAAAGCCGCTGCGGTGCAGACCCCGATTGCCGCCGGCACCACTGCCACCAATGGGCCGTTATCGCGGCTCAATGGCGAGCGTCCGTTGTGGGCCTCGCGTTCCGGGCGTGTGGCTACTACCGAAGCCTCGCACAGCAATGACATGGCAATGATCAACAAGCGTCGTCTGGCATTGCCGCCGAAGCTGGCCGATCGTTTGCTCGCCGGTCTGGTGCCGTCCGCCACGCCGACCGCCACCAATGCCTTGCCGCAACGTGCGGCGACCACGGCCGCCACCGGCGCCGGCCCGCTGTACAACGGCGACTGGCTGACCCGTGCCGAAGACGCCAAGGCGTCCGGCGGGCAGATGCAGATTTACGGTCGGGCGATGGCGCAGATTCCGCTGGCGCCGGCCAAGCGCGCTTTCAGCTCCGCCGACGAATTCGTCAACACCATGCTGCCGATGGCCAAAGAAGCCGCCGCGCGTATTGGCGTCGATCCGCGTTATCTGGTGGCGCAAGCCGCACTGGAAACCGGCTGGGGCAAATCGGTCATGCGTGCCCAGGATGGCAGTAGCAGCCACAACCTGTTCGGCATCAAGGCCAGCAGCAACTGGACCGGCGATTCGGCCCGGGCAATCACCAGCGAGTTCCGCAACGGGCAGATGGTCAAGGAGACGGCACAGTTCCGTTCCTATGCCTCGTACAAGGACAGTTTCCACGATCTGGTGACTTTGCTGCAGACCAACAATCGCTATCAAGATGTAGTGAAGTCGGCCGATAACCCAGAACAGTTTGTACGCGAGTTGCAAAAGGCCGGTTACGCGACCGACCCGAACTACGCGACGAAGATTTCGCAGATAGCCAAGCAGATGAACAGTTTCGAAAACTACGCTGCGGCCGGCGTTTCAACGACGCCTCTATAAACACACGGTAAGGTTTGAATCATGAGTTTGCTCAATATCGGGATGTCGGGGTTGTCCGCGAGTTCTTCCTCTCTCGCGACCACAGGTAACAACATTGCCAACGTCGACACCGCCGGGTATTCACGCCAGCAAACCGTGCAGAGCACCAAGTCCTCGCAGCAGTTCGGCAACGTCTTCATCGGTACGGGGACTACCCTGGCCGATGTGCGCCGGGTCTACAACTCTTACCTCGAAAACCAGCTGCATACCGCCACCTCGCTCAACAGCGAAGCGGCTGCGTACGGTGCCCAGGCCACTGCGCTGGACGCTTCGATGTCCGATACCAACACCGGCCTGACCGGTGTGCTGCAGAAGTTCTTTACTTCGATGCAGGGCGTGGCGACTTCGGCCACTGATGACACCTCCCGTCAGTCGGTGCTGACCGGTGCGCAGGCCCTGACCAGCCGTTTCAATGCGCTGGCCAAACAGCTGAACGATCAGAACACCACGATCAATGGCAACCTGGGCGACATGACGTCCCAGGTCAACAAGCTGGCGACTTCGATTGCCAACCTGAACCAGAAGATCGGCGAGATTTCCACCAGCGGCGGCCAGCCGAACGATCTGCTCGACAGCCGTAACGAAGCGGTGCGCCAGCTCTCCGAGCTGACCGGTGCACAGGTCGTCGAGCGTGGCACCAGTTTTGACGTGTACATCGGCACCGGCCAGCCGCTGGTGATCGGCAACACCACCAACACCCTGAGCACCGTGCCGAGCAAGGACGATCCGACGCGCATGGCGATTCAGCTGGACCGCGGCTCAAGCGTGATCGACATCACGTCGGCCATGAGCGGTGGCGAAATCGGTGGCCTGCTGACCTATCGCAAAGAAGTGCTCGACCCTTCGCTCAATGAGTTGGGGCGTGTCGCGCTGGTAGTGGCCGATCAGGTCAACAGCCAACAAGCCCAGGGCATCGACAAGAACGGTGACTTCGGCGCAGCGATCTTCAACAACATCAACAGTGCCGCTCTGGTCAGTCAGCGCAGCATTGCGCAGTCGACCAATAGCGCCGGCTCGGGCAACCTCGATGTCACCATCAAGGACACCGGCAAGCTGACCACCAGCGATTATCAGGTGACCTTCACCAGCGCCACCAACTATTCGGTCAAGCGCTCCGATGGCACCGACATGGGCTCGTTCAGCACCACGACCACGCCACCGCCAGTGATCGATGGCTTCACCCTGGCGCTCAACGGCGGCGCCCTGAGCGCTGGCGACACCTTCAAGGTGACCCCGACCCGTAACGCGGCAAGCACTATTCAGACCGTGCTGACCGATCCGAAGAAAATCGCTGCGGCAGCGCCGTTGACCGGTGTGGCCAGTGCCAACAATTCCGGTACTTACACCCAGCCGACGCTGACTGATTCGTTCGACATCTACAACCCGGCGTCGCAGACCGAGTTGCAGAATGCGCTCAAATATTCGACGCCGGTCAAACTGGTGTTCGGTGCGGTCGCCAGCGGCAGCCAGTCGTACAACATGGTCGACGCCAAGGGCAACACCATCGGTTCGGGCACCATCGTGCCGGGGCAGGCCAACACCTTGAACCTCAAGGTCGGCATGGTTGACTCCACCGGTGCTCCGGTGATGGACACCACGGTCACGCCGAACGTGCAGAAGACCTTCACCGTACAGACCACCGTGGGCGCGACGCCGAAGTCCGGCGAAACCTTCACCATCAACCTGACCGGCGCGGCGTCTTCGGACAACCGCAACGCACAGACACTGGTTGGCCTGCAGACCAAGCAGACCGTGGACACCGGCAGCGGCAGCAAGGGCATCAGCCTGACCGACGCCTACAACAAACTGGTGACCAACGTCGGTACCAAGGCTGCCCAGAGCAAGTCCGACAATGACGCCACCTCGGTGATCCTCGATCAGGCCAAGGGCGCGCGTGATTCGCTGTCCCAGGTCAACCTCGATGAAGAGACCGGCAACCTGGTCAAGTATCAGCAGTACTACACAGCGTCTTCGCAGATCATCAAAGCTGCGCAGGAAACTTTCGCCACGCTGATCAACAGTCTTTAAGGAGTCGTAATTCATGCGCATTTCCACCGCCCAGTATTACGCGACGCAAGCTGCTCAATATCAGCGCAACTACAGCAAGACGGTCGCGACCGCCAACGAAGCGAGCAGCCTGCAGCGCATCAACACCGCTGCCGACGATCCGATCGGCGCCGGTCGCCTGCTCAAGCTGGGGCAGCAAAGTGCGATGCTCGACCAGTATCAGGGCAACATCGACACCACCAAGAGCTCGCTGACCGTGCAGGAGTCGACGTTGAACTCCATCACCACGGCTCTGCAGCGCGCCAAGGAAATCGGCCTGGCCGCCAACAACGGTATCGCTACCGACGACAACCGCAAGGCGTACGCGGCGGAACTGAGCCAGATCCAGCAACAAGTGCTGGGCCTGATGAACTCCAAGGATGCCAACGGCAACTACCTGTTCTCCGGTTCCAAGACCGATACCGCGCCGTACTCGCAAAACGTCGACGGCACCTACACCTATAACGGTGACCAGACCCAGATCAACCTGGGCATTGGCGACGGTATGTCGGTCGCGACCAATACCACGGGTTGGGACGCCTTCCAGCAGACCATCAACACCAGCCGCACCCAGACCACCATGACCGCTCCGGCGGTGGATGACGGTCGTGTGGTGCTGTCCAACGGTACGGTCGGCACCGCAGCGACCTACAACGCCAAGTTCACGGCGGGCCAGCCATACACCGTGGATTTCATCAGCAGCACGCAGTTGAAAATCACCGATGCCCTGGGCAACGACGTGACGTCCGAGGCCAGCCAGAACGGCCTGATCAGCAACAGCAATGGTGCCAACCAGACCGTCAGCTTCCGTGGCGTCGACATGAAGTTGAACATCAACCTCAAAGCCGGCGACACCAACCCGGATGCGGTCATCGCCGGTCACAGCTTCCAGCTGTCGGCCACGCCTGATTCGTTCACCACTGCGCGCAGCCCGGGCAACCCGTCGACGGCGGTCATCACCGGCTCCAGCGTGACCAACCAGGCGGCGTACAGCGCGGCCTTCCCGTCGGGCGGCGGCGCGGTGCTGAAGTTCACCAGCGCCACCGATTTCGACCTGTACGCGGCCCCGGTGACCGCTGACAGCAAGCCAGTGTCGTCGGGCACCATGGTTGGTGGCAACGCCACGGCTGCCGGTGTGACCTTCGCCATCGGCGGTACGCCGGGCGCGGGCGATCAGTTCTCGATTCAGTCCAACAACCACCAGACCCAGAACGTGCTCGACACCCTGGGCCAGATGGTCACGGCGCTGAACATGCAGGTTGACGGTGATCCGGTAGCCAAGCAGAAATTCCAGGGGGCCATGGAGTCGGCCCTTGGCAACATCGACAGTGCCTCCAACCAGATTGGCGCTGCGGTGACCTCGATCGGTGCGCGCGGTCAGTCGCTGGATGACCAGGACACCACCAACCAGAGCCTGATCCAGGCCAACACCACGACCCAGGGTTCGATCCGTGATTCGGATCCGGCCGAGGTGATGACCCGCCTGACGTTGCAGCAGACCATGCTGCAAGCCTCGCAACTGGCGTTCAGCAAGATCAGTCAGTTGGGTCTGTTCAACAAGATCTGACATTGGACGGGCGCGCAGGCGCCCGTTTGTCTCGTCCTTCAGTTAATGTTTTTTTGCGGTTTCATGGGCTCGCTTTACCGAGCGGGCTCGTACCGCCTGTGAGCCCGCCGTGAATCCACTTCCTCTCGTCAGTCTGGTCATTCCCGCCTTCAATCCGCGCTTCTTCGAGCGGACCTTGAACAGTGCGGTGAGCCAGACTTATGGCCAACTCGAAATCATCGTTTGCGACGACAGCCGCGGCAGCGAGATTGAAGCCATCGTTGCGGCGGTAGTCGAGCAGTCCGGCGTCGCCGTGCGTTACGTGCGCAATCCGCGCACCCTGGGCATGGTCGGCAATCTCAAGGCCTGCCTGGAACAGGCGCAGGGCCAATTGGTCAAATTTCTGTGCGACGACGACCATCTCTATGCCGCCTGTGTTGAACAGCAAGCGCAGGAAATGGTGCGTGAGGAAGTCCGGCTGGTGCTGGCTCAGCGTCTGTTCTGGGACGCTGACGACATCATTCTTCCGGCACGTCTGGAAAACACTTCGCTGTCTCCGCTCAGTGGCTTGTTCAAGGGCGACGACCTGCTGGGCATCTTTGAAAAGTTTCCGGTCAATGTGCTGGGTGGGTTCACCAATGCGCTGTTTCGCCGGGAAGATCTTGTCGAGTTGCTGCCGGCGTTGACCCAGGAAGGCCACTGCTTTGTGGCAACCCTGGATTTCGCGCTGTTCGTCTGTCTGATGCGGCGCGGCAATGTGGCGGTGTCCAACAATGTGCTGAGTGCCGAGCGACTGTACCCGGAGCGCCTGTGCGCCCAGCAGTCGATGAAAGATGCGGTTGAAGTCGAGCGCGAGTGGATTCTGCAAATGCTCAAGGCGCGCAGCGGCGAATCTGCGCCTGCGCCGGGTTGGGTTCGCTACATCCCGCTGACCAAGGCTGATGAGACACCCCGGGTCTGGGAAGAGCTGCCTCTGAGCCGCACCCTGGGTACCAAGCAAAGTCGCCAGGAGTGGTGTGTCGGCATCGACAGCTGGAGTTTTGCCGAGCTTTATGCGCAATGGCTGGAGTGCCGGGTGCTCACCGAGGGGCAGCGCAAGTTGCTGCCGGAGACCCTGGCTGGCTGGTCGCATCAGCCGCGCATCGTCCCGATCGTCATCGATCGCGACGGCAGTCGCGACGGTGTCGAGCGCACGCTGGAGGCGCTTGCCGCACAGGATTATCTGCCGGAGTTGATTCTGGTGCTGTCCGCTGCCTGTTCCGAGGCCGAGCTCGATGGTCGGGTGTTCCGCATGCCGTTGCAGGACGACGGACTGGAGCAGATCAATGCATTGTTACCGCAACTGGAAGGGGCCGACTGGTTCTACCTGTTGCAGGCCGGCGATCGTCCGGTGGTGCCGGCGTTGTTGATCATGGCCGAGCGCATTGCCCATTCTCCGGCGCTGACGTGTCTGTACAGCGATGAAGGCAGCCTGCGCAACGGCGAATCGGCGGAGCCTGCGTTCAAACCGGATTTCAACCTCGACCTGCTGCGCAGTTACCCGTACGTCGGGCGCGCGCTGGCGTTCAAGCGCGAACGCTTTCTGGCGCTGGGCGGATTCGCGGCGACGTTCGCCGAACTGGCCCCCCACGACGTGCTGTGGCGCATGGTCGAGAGTGATGGTACGCAGGTGGTCGGGCATGTCGCCGAAGTTCTGGTGCAATCGCCCTTCGATCTGTCCGCCTGGCTCGCCGCTCCGGCGGTCATCGAGCAGAATCCGCGTGTACTCGAGGCCCATCTGCAGCGCCTGGGGATTGCCCACGAAATCCGCCGTGGCAGTTCCGGGTTGCTCAATCGTGTCGACTATCGCCATGCCCGGCGTCCGCTGGTGTCGATCATTATCGTGACCAAGGATCAGACGGCTGCCTTGCAGCGCTGCGTCGAGACGCTGTTGGAGAAGACCGCTTACTCCGAGTACGAGTTGTTGCTTGTCGACAATGGCAGTGAAAGCCACGAGGCGCGGGCCTGGCTGGGCGGTATGGCGCAACTGGGCGGCGAGCGGATTCGTGTCCTGAACTACCCGCAGCAGGGCAACGCGGCGGCGCTGCATAATTTTGCGGTAGGGCAGGCGCGTGGTGAATACGTGCTGCTGCTCAATTCGTTTGCGGTAATCACCCAGGCCGACTGGCTCGACGAACTGCTCAATCATGCGCAGCGTCCGGAAGTCGGCGTGGTCGGCGCCAAGCTGTTCAATCCTGATGGGTGCGTGCTGCACGCGGGTCTGATTCTTGGTCTGCAAGGTGCAGTGGGTTTGCCGTTCTATGGTCAGTCGTTGCAGTCGGATGGTTACATGTTCCGGCTGCAAGCGGTCCATGACCTGAGTGCCGTCAGTGGCGATTGCCTGATGGTGCGCAAGGCGGTTTATGAAGCTGTCGCCGGTCTCGATGAGCAAGCGCTGAAACAGGCGCTGAATGTCGTGGATCTGTGCCTGCGAATCGGTCAGGAAGGATACCTGGTGGTGTGGACCCCTTATGCCTTGCTGGCACTGGGCGCACGCCCCAGTGTCCAGGCGACGGCAGAAGAGGAGCAATTGCAGCTTCAGGAGCAGGAAACCTTCTACCAGCGCTGGTTGCCGCGCATTGCCCGTGATCCGGCCTTCAACGTCAATTTGTCGTTGCAGGGTGTCGGTGCGACGAGCTTCAGCCTGGAACCGGGCCTGCGCACCGGCTGGAGTGCATTTTCCCGGGCGCAGTTGCCGAACGTGCTTGCCGTGCCGATCAACGCCTCGGCCATCGGTCACTACCGCATGAGCCAGCCGCTGATCGAACTGGAAGCGGCCAACCGCGCTGAAGGGCGGATTTGCTATGGACTGCCGTCGATCATTGATATCGAGCGTCAGTCCCCGGACGTGATTGTGCTGCAGGGGCGTTATTCGCAGGGTGCCATTGATGAGATTCCGCCACTGAAGAAATTCAGTCATGCCCGGCGCATCTTTGAGCTTGATGACTATGTGATCGACGTTCCTCATCGCAATGCGCATATTCGCAACATGCCCAATAAACAGGAAATGGAGCGGATGGTGCGCAGTGCGATCAGCCTGTGTGATCGGGTGGTGGTATCGACCCAGCCACTGGCCAATGCATTGTCGGACATGCACCACGACATTCGCGTCGTCCCCAACATGCTCGCGCGCAACTTGTGGACTGACTTGCGCAGTCAGCGCCGCACTTCGAAAAAACCACGAGTCGGCTGGGGCGGTGGGACCAGTCACCACGGCGACCTGGCGGTGATCGCCGATGTCGTGCGTGAGCTGGCCAACGAAGTCGACTGGGTATTCTTCGGCATGTGCCCGGATGATCTGCGTCCGTACATGCATGAATTCCACGGGGTAATCCCGTTGGAAGTGTACCCGGCCAAACTGGCAAGCCTGAATCTCGATCTGGCGCTGGCGCCACTGGAATTCCACATCTTCAACGACTGCAAGAGCAACCTGCGTCTGCTGGAGTACGGCGCCTGCGGTTACCCGGTGATCTGCACCGATACCGAGGCCTATCGCGGCTACCTGCCGTGCACCCGGGTCAAGACCAACAGCACCGATGAATGGCTGCAGGCGATCCGCATGCACCTGGCCGATCCCGATGCGAGCTATCGCATGGGCGATGAACTGCGAGAAATCGTATTGCGCGACTACGTACTGCGGGGCGACAACCTGCGCTATTGGGAAAACGGCTGGCTGGCGGATTGACCGGCACTGCTGAAAAAGGCGACTTTCGAGTCGCCTTTTTTGCGTCTTCAATATCCTGTTTGTATCAGTATCGACACTTTTTTACCGCAGAGCCTCAAGCATAGCGCTTTTCCTGTCGATACTTCTCTATTCGCTGACCTCGGACGGTTGCTGCTGGCGTGATCGGCTTGTTACCGGGAGGCAGGTTTCCGGATTCAACAACAATGCAAGGAAGAAGCAAATGGCAGTGATTTATGGGACGAGTGAAGCCGATGTCATGAGCGGCAGTGAAGGCAATGACGAGCTCTTCGGACTGGAATCGGATGATCAGATCTGGGGGACTGCCGGAGCCGATCTGCTGGATGGTGGCGAGGGTTTTGATTCCGTGGATTATCGAATCATGTCTTCGGGCGTCAGCGTCGATATCCGCCAAGGGCTTGCCAGCGTCACGAAGGCAGATGGTTCCATTGACACGCTGGTTGCCATCGAAAAAGTGGTCGGCAGCTTCCTTGATGACACCCTTGCCAGTTCGGTTTCCGGCGTCACGCTGGAAGGCAGCGGCGGGGATGACGTTTACATCATCGGCAGTGAGGGCGTGACGATCATCGAAGACGAGCGCGGCGGCTACGACGAGTTGCGCACCAGCGTTAACATCCAGAAGATGGACCCGTTCCTCGACAAAATGACCTTCACCGGAACCGGCGACTTCAAGGGCTACGGCAATGCCGAGCACAACGTGATCATTGCCGGCGCCGGTAATGACTGGCTGTGGGGTGGTGACGGTGGCGACCGGTTTGTTGGCGGTGAAGGATTCGATACCGTCAGCTACACCGACAGCCTTGAAGGCGTCAGTATCGAGCTCTCGAGCATGTGGGGCGCCACTGGTATTGCATTCGGCGATACCTACTCGAGCATCGAGGCCGTGCAGGGTTCGAATTTCAACGATGTGATCTTCGCCGGCGCAGGCGCAATGGTCATGGACGGTGCCGATGGCTTTGACGCCGTCGATTACAGCCGTTCCAACGACGCGGTCAGCATCGAGTTTCGTGATGGCAAGGGCTTCGGTTCCGGCGACTACGCCGAGGGCGACACCTTGATCAATGTGGAAAAGGTTGTCGGGACTAACCTGGACGATCACTTCACTGCCAACTCGGGCGGCGTGACCTTCGAAGGTGGCTGGGGCAGCGACGTCTACACGATCAACAGCGAGGGTGTGACCATCGTCGAGACAGACTCAGGCATGGGGTTTGACGAGCTGTACACCAGCCTGTCGGTTATGAAGATGGACCCGTTCATCGAGAAAATGACCTACACCGGTACAGCCGATTTCACCGGTTATGGCAATGATTCCGACAACTACATCTTCGGCGGCAGCGGCGATGACCTGTTCTACGGTGGCGCCGGACGGGATGTCTTCGTGGGCGGCGCGGGAACGGACATCGTCAGCTATGAGGACAGCGACACGGGTGTGGTGGCCACGCTGTGGAGAATCGGCCAGAACGGCACGGCTGACGGTGACACGCATTACGATGTCGAAGGCTTGCGTGGCAGCCATTTTAACGATGAGCTGGGTGCCAACAGGGAAGATACGATTCTGGAAGGCAGCAGTGGTGACGATACCCTGAACGGCAACGATGGCAACGATCATCTCTATGGCGGGCTGAAGTCCGGTCTCGACGGCGACGCGGCGCAGGCTGACAAATTATTCGGCGGCAACGGCGATGACGTCATCGTTAGTGCTGCGAATGACCTGGGCACTGTGGCGGACGGTGGACAAGGCAGTGACACCATCACGGTCCACAACGGCAGTGCCTTTGGTAATGACGGTTTTGACGTGCTCACCGGCACCGGCAACAGTTATCTGTTGTCAGGTGGCAGTGGCAACGACGTGCTGAACCTCAATCTCACGGGGCAGTCGGGCACTGGCGGCATCGCATTGGGCGGTATGGGTGACGATACCTATATCGTGAACACCACTGGGTTGGTATCGATTCAGGACGAGGGCTGGGATATCAATGACACCCTGATCCTGAACACCATCGCCAATATCAGCCAGTTGAACGTCACCCGCATCGGTGACGACGCCTATCTGCATGGTGCCAACGACGGCAGCGCCGGCGTTCCCGACAACGGCGTGAAGCTGCAGGGCTGGTACGCCGGGTACAACAACATCGAACATCTGCAGACCGCTGACGGCCAGTCCTACGACCTGCCTGCCACGATCGATGGATTCGCGATGTTTGGCTGATCCGTCCGATTCATTGAAGTAGCTGGATGAAAGGGATGATTCCGGCAACGGACTCATCCCTTTTTCATGCCTTGAATTCCCGCCGACGCAGCGCTCGCGGAGCTGGCGCGTTTCCTGCAAGTCCCCCTCAAATCGCCATAAAACGAGCGCTCGCGGTCATCGCAGCGGCGCCGCAGGCGGCAAAAGGGTTAGCCAGACGGCCCGCATCGCTCAACAAAGCCATGCGCAGCCCGGTGACGAACGAGAGGGGAGACGATGAAGGCAGTTATTTTGGCGGGTGGCCTCGGCACGCGCATCAGTGAAGAGTCGCACCTCAAGCCCAAGCCCATGATCGAGATCGGCGGCAAGCCAATTCTCTGGCACATCATGAAGCAGTATTCCGCTCACGGGATCCACGACTTCGTGATTTGCCTGGGCTACAAGGGCTATGCGATCAAGGACTTCTTCGCCAACTACTTCCTGCACACCTCCGACGTTACGTTCGACATGCGCAACAACCGCATGGACGTGCACCAGAACTACAGCGAGCCGTGGAGCGTCACCCTGATCGACACCGGCGAGGAAACCATGACCGGTGGCCGTCTGCTGCGTGCCGGCCGTTACCTCAAGGATGAAGAGGCGTTCTGCTTCACCTACGGCGACGGCGTTTCCGACATCAACATTGCTCAACTCGTCGATTACCACAAAGCCCACGGTCGCCTGGCCACCGTCACCGCGGTGCAGCCGCCGGGACGTTACGGTGCCCTTGAGCGCCAGGGCGATCAGGTACTGGGTTTCACCGAAAAACCGCGTGGCGACGGTGGCTGGATCAACGGCGGCTTTTTCGTGCTGTCGCCCAAAGTCCTGTCCTACATCGCTGGCGATGAAACCACCTGGGAAGCCGAGCCGCTGGCGCGTCTGGCAGAGGATGAACAGCTGAACGCCTTCGAGCACGAAGGCTTCTGGCATCCGATGGACACCCTGCGCGACAAGAACCACCTCGAAGCGCTGTGGCAGAGCGGGGAGGCCCCATGGAAGCAATGGGCCTGAGCGCGGATTTCTGGCGCGGCAAACGTGTGCTGGTCACCGGTCACACCGGTTTCAAAGGCAGCTGGCTGACCCTGTGGCTGCAAAGCCTCGGTGCGCAAGTCAGCGGTTTTTCGCTGGATCCGTCGACCGAACCGAGCCTGTATGAACTGGCGCGGGTTCACGAAGGGATCAACGATCAACGCGGTGATCTGCGCGATCTCGGCGCGTTGCTGGAGATCATTGCCGACACCGAGCCGGAGATCGTTCTGCACCTGGCCGCGCAGCCACTGGTGCGTGAAGGCTATCGCGATCCGCTGGGCACTTATTCCAGCAACGTCATGGGCACGTTGAACCTGCTCGAGGCGATCCGTCAGGTCGGTTGCGTACGCGCCTGCGTGCTGGTGACCACCGACAAGGTCTACGCGAACAAGGAATGGCTGTGGCCGTACCGCGAAGACGAAGCCCTCGGCGGGCACGATCCTTACAGCAGCAGCAAGGCTTGCTGCGAACTGTTGGCGCAGTCTTACGCCGCGTCGTTTTTCCCGGCCGACAAGTACGCTGAACACGGTCTGGCCTTGGCCACCGCGCGCGCCGGCAACGTCTTGGGTGGCGGTGACTTCGCCCCTGAGCGGCTGATTCCCGACGTGCTCAAAGCCTGGACTGCGGACGAGCCGGTGACCCTGCGTTACCCGCAAGCCGTGCGCCCGTGGCAGCACGCGCTGGAACCGCTGGCCGGTTACCTGCAACTGGCTGCCGGCCTCTACGAACAAGGCCCGGAATACGCCGGGGCGTGGAACTTCGGCCCGGGCGAGGCGGACATGTGCAGCGTCGGCGAAGTGGTCGAACTGCTCGCCAGTCGCTGGCCACAGGCACGTGGTCTGCGCATCGAAAAAAGCGAACTGCACGAGGCTGGCCTGTTGCGCCTCGACAGTAGCCGCGCCCGTCAGGTACTCGGCTGGCAGCCACGCTGGACTTTGCAGCAATGCCTGACCCAGACCCTCGACTGGCATCTGGCGTGGCAGAACGGCGATGACATGCGCAACGTCACTCTCGGCCAGTTGAACCTGTACCGAGGCGCGCTGTGAGCGAATTCTCCTTGAAACCGTTGCCGCTGGCCGGGCTGTTCAGCGTCCAGCACAGACGCTTCGAAGATCAGCGCGGGCATTTCGCCCGGCTGTTCTGCGAGGGCAGCCTGAGCGCGTTCGGCAGCGAATTTCACATCCGCCAGATCAACCATTCCTGCACCCGCGAGAAGGGCAGTGTGCGCGGTTTGCATTATCAGAATGCCAATGCGTCGGAAGCCAAGCTGATCACTTGCCTGCGCGGTGAAGTGTGGGACGTGGCGGTGGATCTGCGTCCGGATTCCGCAACCTTTCTGCACTGGCACGCCGAGCATCTGAAGGCCGGCGACGGTCGCAGTCTGTTGATTCCGGCCGGGTTTGCTCACGGCTTCCAGACCCTGACCGCCGACGCCGAACTGCTTTACCTGCACAGCGCTGATTATGCGCCGGAGCATGAGGGCGGCTTGTCGGTGAACGATCCACGGCTGGCGATTGCCTGGCCGTTGCCTGTCAATAATTTGTCAGCGCGTGATTCCAGCCATCCTGCGCTCGATCAACACTTTGCCGGAGTGCGTCTATGAACTGCCGTGGGTGCGCCGCACCGCTGAGCCTGCCGCTGATCGACCTCGGCACCTCGCCGCCGTCCAACGCCTACGTGCATGCCGAGCGCCTGGAGCAGGCCGAACAGTGGGTGCCGCTCAAGGTTGCGGTGTGCCAGCAATGCTGGCTGGTGCAGACCGAGGATTACACCCGCGCCGACAGCCTGTTCGATGCCGAGTACGCCTACTTCAGTTCGTTCTCCAGCACCTGGCTGGCCCATGCCGAGCGTTATGTCGCCGAGATGGTCGAGCGCTTTGACCTGAGCGCCGACAGCCGTGTGGTCGAAGTCGCCGCCAACGACGGTTACCTGCTGCAGTACGTCTCCGCTCGCGGCATTCCGTGTCTGGGTGTCGAGCCGACCCGCAGCACCGCGCAAGCGGCGCGGGAAAAGGGTCTGCAGATTCGTGAAGTGTTCTTCGGTCGCGACAGCGCTGCGCAGTTGCACAGCGAAGGCTGGGGCGCCGACCTGATGGCCGCCAACAACGTGCTCGCGCATGTGCCGGACATCAATGATTTCCTGGGTGGTTTCGCCACGCTGCTCAAGCCGACCGGCGTCGCCACTTTCGAATTTCCGCAACTGCTGACGCTGATGGCTGGCGCGCAGTTCGACACGCTGTACCACGAGCACTATTCCTACCTGTCGCTGACCGCCGTGCAGACCTTGTGCGAGCGCAATGGTCTGGAAGTGTTCGACGTCAGTCAGTTGAGCACCCACGGCGGTTCGCTGCGGGTGTTCGTGCAACGCCAGGACGGTGAGCGTCGTGCGGTGCAGCCGGCGGTGCAGCAACAGTTGCAGGCCGAGCTGGATGCCGGGGTGAAAACCCCTGAGTACTACGCGACCCTCGCGCCGGCTGCCGAACGCATCAAGCATGAACTGCTGCGCTTTCTGTTGCAGGCCAAGGCCGACGGCAAGCGTGTGGTCGGTTACGGCGCGGCGGCCAAGGGCAACACCTTGCTCAACTACGCCGGGGTCAAACCGGATCTGCTGGCGTGGGTGGCCGATGCCAACCCGCACAAGCAGGGCAAGTTTTTGCCGGGCAGTCGGATCCCGATTGTCGCGCCGGCGCAGATCGACATCGAAAAACCGGACTACGTGCTAGTGCTGCCGTGGAACCTGCTGCACGAAGTCAGTCAGCAACTGGCGCAAGTGCGTCAGTGGGACGGGCGCTTCGTGATCGCCGTGCCTGAGATGAAAGTCCTGTGAACGTTCTGGTCACCGGGGCCACGGGCTTCGTCGGCCGGCATCTGGTCGCGGCGTTGCTCGCGCGTGGCTGCGCGGTACGTGCGGTGGCGCGTAATGTCGAGACTGCGGCGAGCATGCCGTGGATCAACCACGTCGAATTCGTCGCGACGGATATTCACGCGGTGGATCTGGACATTGCGGCGCTCACCGACGGTATCGACGTCCTCGCGCACCTGGCTTGGCCGGGATTGCCGAACTATCGGGCGCTGTTCCATTTCGAGCACAACCTGATGGCCGACTACCGCTTTATCAAAAGCGCGGTCGAGGCGGGTGTGGCGCAAGTATTGGTGACCGGCACCTGCTTCGAGTACGGCATGCAAAGTGGCCCGCTCAGCGAAAGCGTCGAGCCGCAGCCGAGCAACCCTTACGGTCTGGCGAAACACACGCTGCATCTGTTTTTGCAAAATCTGCAGCAGGAAAAACCGTTCACCTTGCAGTGGGCGCGTCTGTTCTACCTGCATGGCGAAGGGCAGAACCCCAACAGTCTGCTGGCGGCGCTGGACCGGGCGATCGATGCCGGCGAGGCGTCGTTCAACATGTCCGGCGGCGAGCAGCTGCGGGACTTTTTGCCGATTGCCAGCGCTGCTGATTACCTCGCCGCGATCCTGCACCAACGTGATTTCAATGGCGTGATCAATTGCGCCAGCGGCCAGCCGGTATCGGTGCGCGCACTGGTTGAACAACGGCTGCGCGAGCGCGGTGCGGCACTGAAACTGAACCTTGGCCATTACCCTTATCCGAGCCATGAACCGATGGCGTTCTGGGCCGTGACCGAGCGTTTGCAACAGCTACTGGGAGAGCCGCAATGAGGCACGAGTTGTATCGGGTAACCGACCTGCCGGTGTTGCAGAACCGCACCTTCGCCGACCCGGAGTCGGCCAAGGCTTCGGCCAGCGCCGACATGCTGCTGGTGCAGGATGAGCGCAGCGGCCTGATCTTCAACGCCGCGTTCGACGCCGACAAGCTCAGCTATGACGCTGACTATCAAAACGAGCAGGCCCATTCGGGCCAGTTCCAGAAGCACCTGAGCGACGTCGAAGGCATCATCGCCAAACACTTCAAGGGCCAGGAGCTGATCGAAGTCGGCTGCGGCAAGGGCTACTTTCTTGAGCTGCTCAAGGGCCTCGGTTATTCGATCACCGGGATCGACCCGGCCTATGAAGGCGAAAACGCCGACGTAATCAAGGCGCCGTTCACCCGAGGTCTCGGCCTGGCGGCGGACGCCATCGTGCTGCGTCATGTGCTGGAACACATCGAAGACCCGGTGAGCTTTCTGGCGGTGATCGCCGAAGCCAATCAGGGCGGGCAGATCTACATCGAAGTGCCATGCTTCGACTGGATCCTCGAGCACAAGGCCTGGTTCGACCTGTTCTACGAGCACGTCAATTATTTCCGCCTCGATGACCTGCGCCGGATGTTCGGCACCGTGCACGAGGCCGGCCACCTGTTTGGCGGCCAATACCTGTACATCGTTGCCGACCTTTCGACGTTGCGCCTGACCCCGCAGCAACCGGTGCCACGCCTGACGCTGCCGGACGGTTTCACGGCGAGCCTCGAGCGCGCGGTGCAGATCATTCAGTCCGCACCCGAGCAGGGTTCGGCGATCTGGGGCGCATCGTCCAAAGGCGTGATCTATTCGCTGTTCCTGCAGCGCGCGGGTGTCGCGGTGGATCGTGTGGTGGATATCAACCCGGCCAAACAGGGGCGTTATCTGCCGCTGAGCGGCGCGCGAGTGTCCTCGCCGCAAGAGGCGATGGATGCGCTGCCCGAAGGCGCCCACCTGTTTGTGATGAACTCCAATTACCTCGAAGAAATCAAGCGGATGACCGGTGGACGCTACGTCTATCACGCCGTCGATAGCGCTTCGTTCCAGTGACCATTGAGACTTTGAACATGACCGACAACAGCATCAACCAAGCCTTCGAAGCCGAATGCCGCGAGCAGATCGCCCAGCAGGGTGACGACCAGAAACTGACTGGCCTGGCCCGTGATTTCTTCAACGAATCGGCCAAACACAAGTACAGCTATCACTTCTCGTGGATGGGCCGCCCGATCATCCAGCTGCCGCAGGACATGATGGCAATGCAGGAGATCATCTGGCAGGTCAAGCCGGATCTGGTCATCGAGTGCGGCATCGCCCACGGCGGTTCGATCATCTATTACGCCTCTCTGCTGGAACTGCAAGGTCACGGCGAAGTGCTGGGTATCGACCTCGACATCCGCCCGCACAACCGTGAAGCGATCGAAAGCCACCCGATGGCCAAGCGCATCAAGATGATCGAAGGTTCGAGCATCGACCCGGCCATCGCCGCTCAGGTGCAGGCTGCGGCCAAAGGCAAGAAGGTCATTCTGGTACTCGACTCCAACCACACCCACGACCACGTGCTCGAAGAGCTGCGCCTGTATGCGCCGCTGGTCTCGGTCGACAGTTACTGCGTGGTGATGGACACCGTGGTCGAAGACATGCCGGCCGATTTCTTCCCGGATCGTCCATGGGGCCCGGGCGACAACCCGAAAACCGCGGTGTGGAAGTACCTGGAAGAGAACCAGGACTTCGAGATCGACCAGCAGTTGCAGAACAAGCTGCTGATCACCGTGGCGCCGGACGGCTATCTGCGTCGCGTTCGTTAATTCGCACCATCACCAAAGCGTTATCTCGGCGAGTCGCCGGTTGTGGAGAGAAGTTATGCAAGGCAAGTACAGTTCTGAACTGGCGCTACCGCTCAACGAGCTGTTGACCGTGGTGCTGATTACTCACAATCGGCCGGCGTTCCTGCGCCGGGCGGTGAAGTATTACAGCAGCTTGCCCTGCCGGATCATGGTGCTGGACTCCACACCCGAGCGGCCGGAGGGGGATTTTTCCGCCGTCGATTACCATCACGTGCCGCAATTCGCCTACTGGGGCATGCAGGCCAAACTGGCGTACGGTGTAGAGCGACTGACCACGCCGTACATGGTGCTGGCGGCTGACGACGATTTCATCCTGCACGATTCGCTGGCCGACTCCGTCGGTTTCCTTCAGGCGAATCCGGACTATGGCATGTGCCATGGCTATTGCCTGATGTACCTGACGCTGTCCGGTGGTGTGAGCTATTACCGTCGCGACAAGAAAGTCCAGGAAGATTATGCGTCCGAGCGGGCTCAGGATCGGGTCATCGACTACATGAGTCAGTACATCCCGCCTTTCTATGCGGTGACCCGTACCGATCTGATGAAGATCTGGCACTCGGCGTTGCCGGCGGGCACCAATTTCCAGTGGCAGGAAATCGGCCATGTGTATTTCCTGCTGGCCAGTGCCAAGGCGCGGATCCTGCCGATGCCTTACGTGGTGCGCGAGATCAACTACGGCAATTCCGAGCACAGCACCGAGGTGTATCACTCGCTGACTTACGTCGACGCCAAATCGGTCGCCGAGCGAGAAGCGTTCGCTGAATTCCTCGCGTCGCTGCCGACCGGCATCAAGGATCTCGACGCGCAACAGGGTAAGGCCTTTGCCCTGCAAAGCTTCGAGGCGATGGTCGACAGCCTGCAAAGCGGCCGGGCACTGACGGCAGAACTGATTATCCAGTCCACCTGGAATCAGTCGCTCAAGAGGCCTGACCGGCGGTTCGGGCCTTTGCAATACGTCGAGATGCCGTTTTACAACCAGCCATTTTTCGATCGTCTGGAACAGTTCGAATTCATGCTGCACGCCATGCCCGCCGGGCGCATTCAACTGCGCGACCTGGAGGGTGTGTGGACCCGTCAGGCGCACTTGCTGCAGGCGCGCAACAACGATACCCCGGAAAGTGTTCTGGATCGCTTGTGGCAGGCGCACGACCTCAATGCGTTCAACCGCACCGTGGTCAAGCGTCTGGCACAACAGCTGGAACTGGCCGGCGAGGACGAAGAAGCGCAGAACATGCGCGACTGGAATGCTCGTCTCGAAGCGTTGACGGTGGAAGACCATCATCAGGTGTTCGACCAGACGCAGTCCGGCCGACTGCTCAAGTGGCTGGATTCGCGTCAGGCCGATGGTGCTCAGTTGGCATCGATTGCCGAGCACCTGTCGGTCAACGGCGGTGGCCCGCAATTCGGCATCTTCCTGCTGGATCTGGACGATGACATCGACAAGTTGCAGGTCAGCCTCGACAGCCTGCTCGAAGGCCAATGCAAGGCGTTCAGAATTGTCGTGTTCACCACCGGCGAAGCGCCGGCGGCCACCACGGCGCAGAACACTTTGCACTTTGTCCGGGTTACGCCGGCCAACCTGGTCGATAAACTCAATCAGAGTGCCCGTCAGTCGCCGTGCGACTGGGTGCTGCTGGCCGAGGCGGGCGACGAGTTCACCGCCAGTGGTTTGTTGCGCGCCAGCCTGGAGTTGATGTCCGCAGGCGATTGCCGTGCTGTTTCCACCGACGAGATTCAGCGCGGGGAGAAGGGCGCGCTGATGGATGTGTTCCGTCCCGGCTTCAACCTCGACCTGCTCTTGAGCCTGCCGGGCCTGATGGCGCGACACTGGCTGGTGCGGCGTGACGCTTTGATCGAGGTAGGCGGCTACCGCGCCGATTTCAACAAGGCGCTGGAATTTGACGTGCTGCTGCGCATCATCGAAGAGCACGGTTTGAACAGCCTGGCCCACCTCGACGAGCCGCTGCTGATCACCGAAGCCGCGTCGCTGGAAGAAAACGCGCATGAGCGTCTGGCGCTGTTGCGCCACCTGGGCAATCGCGGCTACAAGGCCAAGGTCACCTCGGCGGTGCCGGGCATTTATCAGATCGATTACCACCACAGTGATCGTCCTCTGGTATCGATCGTGATTCCGGCCGGCGATGACCTGCCCGCCCTGCAACGCTGTCTCGAAGGGGTGCAACTGCGCACCCGTTATCACCATTACGAGATCCTGATCGCCACCACGGCCACGCAATCGGCCCAGGTCAATGACTGGCTGGGTACGTACCAGCATCCGAAAGTCCAGGTGCTGCGTGCCGATCAATCACTGAGCGTACCGGCATTGCTCAACGCCGCCAGCCGCCAGGCGCAGGGCGAATACCTGGTATTGCTTGCGGCCGACGCGGAAGTGGTCAACCCGAACTGGCTGGACTCGCTGCTCAACCATGCCCTGCGTCCGGAAATCGGCGTGGTTGGGCCGAAGCTGGTCGATCGCGACGGCAAAGTCAGCCAGGCCGGGCTGATCCTTGGTATGCATGGCGGGGTGGGTTCGGCGTTCGTCGGTGAGAAACATGATGCCGACGGCTATCTGTACCGGTTGTCGGTGGAGCAGAACTGCTCGGCGGTATCGAGCGTGTGCCTGATGGTGCGCAAAGAACTGTTTGAAGCATTGGGTGGTCTGGACGACAGCACATTCGGCGACGCTTTCAACGATGTCGATCTGTGTCTGAAAGCCGCTCAGGCCGGTTACCTCACGGTATGGACGCCGTCGGTGCAGGTCCTGCATCAGGGCGCGATTGCCCAGGCACCCCAGGCACTGGCAGCGCTACAGGAAAAATGGGCCGCCGCGTTCGCTCAGGATCAGGCGTACAACGCCAACCTGAGCCTGAGCGGCAAAGGGTATGGTCTGAACGACAGTGCGTCGCTGGACTGGTCGCAGTTACTCGCTTGAGTCCGTCGGACAAGGAACAGGAATCAGCACATGTTCAACGGTAAATCGATCTTCATCTCCGGCGGCACCGGCTCGTTCGGGCGCAAATTCATTGCCCGTCTGCTTGAGCAATACCAGCCCAAGCGCGTGGTGGTGTTCTCCCGCGATGAGCTCAAGCAGTACGAAATGCAGCAGACGTTCAACGCGCCGTGCATGCGCTACTTTCTCGGTGACGTACGCGACGCCGATCGTCTGCGGCAGGCCATGCGCGGCATCGACTACGTGGTGCACGCGGCGGCGCTCAAGCAGGTGCCGGCGGCGGAGTACAACCCGACCGAATGTATTCGCACCAACGTCAATGGTGCGGAGAACATCATCGCCGCCGCCATCGACAATGGCGTGAAGAAAGTCGTCGCGCTGTCCACCGACAAGGCCGCCAGCCCGATCAACCTGTACGGTGCGACCAAGCTGCTCTCGGACAAGTTGTTCGTCGCCGCCAACAACATTGCCGGCGAACAACAAACGCGTTTTGCCGTGGTGCGCTACGGCAACGTGGCGGGCTCGCGGGGGTCGGTGGTGCCGTTCTTCAGCAAGCTGATTGCCGACGGTGCTGCGGAGCTGCCGATCACCGACGAGCGCATGACGCGCTTCTGGATCACCCTCGATCACGGCGTGCAGTTTGTCCTCGACAGCTTTGCGCGGATGCACGGCGGCGAAGTGTTCGTGCCGAAGATCCCGTCGATTCGCATCGTCGATCTGGCGCGGGGCATGGCCGAGCATCTGCCGCACAAGAACGTCGGTATTCGTCCCGGGGAAAAACTGCATGAACTGATGGTGCCGCTGGACGATGCGCGGATGACCCTGGAATTCGCAGACCACTACACCATTCAGCCTTCCATCCGCTTTACCAGCGTCGATGTCGATTTCTCCATCGACAAGCTCGGCGAACATGGGCGGCCGGTGAGTGAAGATTTCGAATACCGCTCCGATACCAATCCGCACTACCTCTCGGTCGGGCAGATCGCCGAGCTGCACGCGAAGTTGTCGGCATGATTCCCTACGGTCGGCAGAGCGTTGATCAGGCGGACATCGATGCAGTGGTCGAGGTTCTGCAATCGGACTGGCTGACTCAAGGGCCGACTATCGAGCGTTTCGAGCAGGCAATGGCCGAACGATGCCAGGCCGACTTCGCGGTGGCGGTGTGCAACGCCACCGCGGCGCTGCACATCGCCTGCCTCGCTGCCGGCCTTGGCCCGGGTGATCGCTTGTGGACCACGCCGAACACCTTTCTGGCTTCGGCCAATTGTGGGCGCTATTGCGGCGCCGAGGTGGATTTCGTCGACATCGATCCGCTGACCTGGAACCTCGATGCTTATGCTCTCGCCGCGAAGCTCGAACAGGCCGAGCAGGACGGCACGCTGCCGAAAGTGTTGGTGGCGGTGGCGTTCTCCGGGCAGAGCTGCGACCTGCGCAAGATTGCCGAACTGGCCGAGCGCTACAACTTCACGGTGATCGAAGACGCCTCGCACGCGGTGGGCGCCAGCTACGCCGGGCGCCCGGTGGGGTGCGGGGAATTTGCGGCGATGACCGTGTTCAGTTTCCACCCGGTGAAAATCATCACCAGCGCCGAAGGTGGCATGGTCCTGACCAATCGCCCGCAACTGGCCGAGCGTCTGCAACGCCTGCGCAGCCACGGCATGACCCGCGATCCGCAGCAGATGAACGAACCCAGCCACGGCCCGTGGTATTACCAGCAGATCGAGCTGGGCTTCAATTACCGGATCACCGATTTGCAAGCGGCGCTGGGTCTGTCGCAACTGGGCAAACTGGACAGCTTTATCGCCCGTCGCCGCGAACTGGCGGCGCGCTACGACCGTTTGTTGGCCTATCTGCCACTGAGCTTGCCCAGCGCGCAGCCGGAGGCGGAATCGGCGTGGCACCTGTACGTGGTGCGCCTGCAGACCGAGCGCATCGGCCTGACCCACCGTCAGGTGTTCGAAGGCTTGCGTGCCGCCGGTATCGGCGTGAACCTGCACTATATTCCGGTGCATTTGCAGCCGTACTATCGCGAACTGGGTTTCGCCGAGGGCGACTTCCCAGAAGCCGAGCGTTATTACGCCGAAGCGATCAGTCTGCCGCTGTTTCCGTTGCTCAGTGATGAGCAGCAGGATCATGTGGTTGAGCAATTGCGCCGGCTGACCGAATAAACCCCGCTGCGGCGGCGAATGAGACTGTGCAATGCGTGATCTGAGTGAGCAGGAAAAATTCTGGCAGGGCGATTTCGGCAACCAGTACGTCGATCGCAACGTCGGACAACCGCTGGTGGCGGCCAATCTGGCGTTGTTCGCCAAGGCCCTGAGCCGCGCCGGGCGCATCGACAGTGTGGTTGAACTGGGCACCAATGCCGGCAACAACCTGCAGGCGTTGCATCAACTGCTGCCGCAAAGTGAATTGTTCGGCGTTGAGATCAATGAAAGCGCCTGTGCTCAGGCGCGGGCACTGGGCATCGCGCAGATCTGGCACGGCTCGCTGTTCGACTTTCCGCGCGAGCGCAGCTACGACCTGACCCTGAGCAAAGGCGTGCTGATCCATCTGGCGCCGGAGCTGCTGCCGACCGCCTATGCGCAGTTGTATGCGTTGAGCCAGCGCTACATCCTGATCGCCGAATACTACAATCCGGCACCGGTGGAAGTGTCCTATCGCGGCAACAGCGGCAAGCTGTTCAAGCGCGATTTCGCCGGGGAAATGCTCGATCGTTATGCCGATCTGCACTTGCTCGATTACGGCTTTGGTTATCACCGTGACCCACAATTCCCGGTGGACGACATCACCTGGTTCCTGCTGGAAAAACGTCCTTGAACAGCGTCGCAATCATCCCGGCCCGTGGTGGCAGCAAGCGCATCCCGCGCAAGAATCTGTTGCCGTTCGATGGCGTGCCGATGATTGTCCGCTCGATCCGTACGGCGCTGGACAGTGGCCTGTTCGAACAGGTCGTGGTCAGCACCGATGACGCCGACATTGCCGAGCTGGCGCTGGCCCATGGCGCGCAAGTGCCGTTCCTGCGCCCGGCTGAACTGGCGGATGATTTCACCGGCACCGCTGCGGTGATCGTGCATGCCTTGCAGCAACTGCCAGCCTTCGATTACGCCTGCTGCGTGTACGCCACGGCGCCGTTGTTGCAGGCGCGCTTCCTGCGGCAAGGATTTGAGCTGCTGCAGCAGCACCCGGACAAAGCCTTTGCGTTCTCCGTGTGCAGCTTTGGTTTCCCGGTGCAGCGTGCGCTGACGCTGGACGGGCAGGGCGCATTGACCGCGTTGTACCCGGAATTTCGCAACACCCGCTCGCAGGATCTGCCTGAAGCTTTTCAGGACGCCGGCCAGTTTTACTGGGGCCGTCGCGAGGCATGGCTGCGCGGTGACGTGTTGTATTCACCCGCGAGCCTACCGGTGCTTCTGCCGCGGCATCTGGTGCAGGACATCGACACGCTGGAAGACTGGAAGCGCGCCGAATACCTCTACGCCGCGCTCAAGGCCGGCGGAGAACTGCAATGAGAGTGCTGATCCGCGCTGACGCTTCGCCGACCATCGGCAGTGGCCACATTGCCCGTTGCCTGACGCTGGCGCGAGTGCTGCGCAAACAGGGCAGTCATGTCGCGTTTGCCTGTCGGCGGTTGCCCGGGCATCGGCTCGATGCCTTGGCTGCCGAAGGTTTCGAGACCTTCGCCTTGCCGGACGTCTACCCCGACGAAGACCCGCAGCAAGCCATTGAATCGATGCTGCCGTGGCAGGCGGACATTGAGGCGCTGGATGCCTTGCTGGCAGGTCACGCCGCATTCGACTGGATCATCGCCGACCACTACGGCCTTGATCATCACTGGCAAACCGCTGCCCGTCGTTGGGCGCCACGGATTGCGGCGGTGGACGATCTCGCCACCCGCCGTTACAGCGTTGATCTGCTGCTCAATCAGAACCTGTCCGGCCTCAGCGCAAACTATGCGCCGCTGCTGCCCGAAGACTGCCGCACCTTGCTCGGTCCGCGCTACGCCATGCTGCGCGAGGAGTTCGTCTGCCCGGCCATTGCGATCAAGCCCAAGGCGCGCCGGGTGCTGGTGAATTTCGGTGGTTTCGATGCGGCGATGCAGACCCATCACGCGATGCTGGCGCTGAAGGACTTCGCAGAGCTGGAAGTGGATTTCGTCGCCGGTGCAGACAATCCTGCGTGGGCGCAAATGCAGGCACTGGCCGCAACACGGCCGCATTGGCGTCTGCACAGTTTCGTCAGCGATTTCCAGCAACGCATGACCGAAGCCGATCTGTTTATCGGCGCCGGCGGCGGCACCAGTTGGGAGCGTGCAGCCCTCGGCCTGCCGACCCTCTGCATCGCGGTATCGAACAATCAGCAGGCCAACGGCGAAGTGATGGCGGCGGCGGGGGCGCATGTGTTCATGGGCGCCCGCGAGCAGGTCAGCGTCGAACAAATGCGCAACGCCATCGGTTTTGTCGTCGACAATGTCTATCTGCGCCAGAGTCTGGCCGAGCGTTCACGGCAACTGGTCGATGGGCGCGGTGCGTTGCGCGTGGCGGCGGCGCTGGCCGGTGCGGTGCTCAAGCTGCGCCCGGCGACCCTCGATGATGCGCAATTACTGTTCGACGGGCGCAATGCCGAGGCTGTGCGGCGCTGGTCACTGGACACGGCTGCAATCGAATGGCCGCAGCACCTGAACTGGCTGAATGCGAGCCTGCGCAATCCGCAGCGTCTGCTGTTGATTGCGCAGGCCGATGACGGCGCGGTCGGCGTCTTGCGTTATGACTTGCGCGGCTTTGAAGCCGAAGTGTCGCTGTATCTGCTGGAAGGACGGCTCGGTCTCGGCTGGGGCAGGGCGCTGCTGGCGCGAGGCGAGGCGTTCGTCCGCGAGCACTGGCCGCAGATGACCGTTATCACCGCTCAGGTGCTGCCGGGCAATCGCCCCTCTTTGAATGTGTTTCGTGACGCCGGATTCACCCAGAATGCCTGCGCGTTCACCAAGGTTTTGAAGGATCACCGCGATGAGTAGTTTCAAGATTGGCGAGCGTCTGATCGGTGCCGATGCGCCGCCGTTCATCATTGCCGAGATGAGCGGCAACCATAACCAGTCGCTGGAGGTGGCCCTGCAGATTGTCGAAGCCGCCGCCAAGGCTGGCGCGCACGCCTTGAAGTTGCAGACTTACACCGCGCAGACCATGACTCTGGATCTGGCCGAGGGCGAGTTTTTCATCAAGGACCCGAACAGCCTGTGGGCCGGCACTTCGCTCTACGACCTGTACGAGAAGGCCCACACGCCGTGGGAGTGGCACGCGCCGATTTTCGCCCGGGCCAAAGAACTGGGCATGCTCGCGTTCTCGACACCGTTCGATGACACGGCGGTGGACTTTCTCGAAAGCTTCGATGTGCCGGCCTACAAGATCGCCAGTTTCGAAAACACCGACCTGCCGTTGATCCGCCGTGTGGCCGCGACCGGCAAACCGCTGATCATCTCCACCGGCATGGCCAGCATCGCCGAGCTCGACGAAACCGTGCGCGCCGCCCGCGAGGCAGGGTGCAAGGATCTGGTGCTGCTCAAATGCACCAGCACTTACCCCGCGACCCCGCTCAACAGCAATGTGCGCACGATCCCGCATCTGCGTGAGCTGTTCGGTTGCGAGGTAGGTCTTTCCGATCACTCCATGGGCGTTGGCGTGTCCGTGGCCGCTGTGGCGCTCGGGGCGACGGTAGTGGAGAAACACTTCACTCTCGACCGTTCGGCGGGCGGGGTCGACGCCAGTTTTTCGCTGGAACCTGCGGAGCTGGCCAGTCTGGTGGTGGAAACCGAACGCGCCTGGCAGGCCATGGGCCAAGTGCATTACGGCGTCACCGAGGCCGAGCGCAAGTCGCTGGTCTATCGCCGTTCGCTGTACGTCACTGCCGACATGGCGGCCGGTGAAGCCTTTTCCGGGGACAATCTGCGCGCCATTCGCCCAGGTCTCGGTCTGCCGCCCAAGCACACCGATGCTGTCCTCGGTCGCCACGCTCGTCAGGCGATCAAACGTGGCACGCCGCTGGACTGGTCGTTGGTCGAATAACCCGATCTGCAACCGATTCGGCAAAATAGCGTGACCTGCGAGTCATAACGCGCATCTTCACTGTATTGTATTGACCGGGGAGATGGCGCCTGGCCGTGTAATCGGTTCCAGTGATAGCCCTTTGCGCTCCCCGTGGCTGCCCTTTGTGGCGGCCGTTTTCTGTTTGTCGGCGCCCCTCGAATCCTTGCGAGCGGTGGTTTTGGGCTGTTTTTTATTGGGAAGCCGTAATGATTGGCATAAAAAGCATTGCGAGCTACGTTCCTGTAGCCGGCGTGGACAATTACGCACAAGGTGCAAAATTCGAGAAGGATGAAGAATTCATCCTCGGCAAAATCGGCTCGGCCTTCCTGCCGCGCAAAGACGCTGAACAGGAAACCTCCGATCTGTGCGTGGAAGCGGCCAATGCGCTGTTTGCCAGCAACCCTGAACTGAAGCGTGAATCGATCGACGCGCTGATCGTCGTCACCCAGAACGGTGACGAAGAAGGTCTGCCGCACACCGCTGCCATCGTCCAGGACAAACTCGGTCTGCCGACTAATGTCGCGGCATTCGATATTTCCCTGGGCTGCTCCGGTTACGTCTACGGCATCTACGCGATCAAGGGCTTCATGGAAGCCGCAGGACTGAAGAACGGCCTGCTGATCACCGCTGACCCGTATTCGAAAATTGTCGACCCGGAAGACCGCAACACCACCATGCTCTTCGGCGATGCCGCCACCGCCACCTGGATGGGCGAAGATCCTTCCTGGGCGCTGGGCAAGGCCAAGTTCGGCACCGACGGTTCCGGCGCACCGCACCTGAAAGTCACCGATGGCGTGTTCTTCATGAACGGGCGTCAGGTGTTCAACTTCGCGCTGCTTAAAGTCCCGGCGCACTTGCACGAATTGCTCGACGACTCCGGCCTGAAGGCTGACGACATCGACGCCTTCTGCATTCACCAGGGCAGTGCGGCGATTGTCGATGCGGTGGCCCGCCGTTTCGAAGGCGAGCCGGAGAAGTTCATCAAGGATATGGTCGAGACCGGCAATACCGTGTCGTCGAGCATTCCGTTGCTGCTGGAGAAACACGTACTCGATTCCGACTGGCAGCGCATTGCCCTGAGCGGTTTCGGTGTCGGTCTGTCGTGGGGCTCGGCGATCATCTATCGTCCTTGAGTCGGTCAAAAACGGCGGATACAAAAATAGCGTTCAAGGTTACCCTTGAGCGCTATTTTTTTGCCCGAACGAAACGCGAGGCGTCATGAGCGAGTTTTTCCAACCCAACGCCCAGGTCATCCAGCAACGCTGGCCGGCGTTGTTCGAGCGGCTGATGGCGGAAGACAGTTCAGCTCTTCAGGCCGAGCTGGTGCAGGGCTTGGGCTCGACGCTCAGCGTCAATGGCATTCAACTGACCAGTCGCCACGACCGCGTCCACGAAGCCCGCATCCAGGCTGCCAGCCTGGCGGAAAAATCGCAGTTGCATGTCTACGGCACTGGCCTCGGCGATTTGCCAGCGGAGCTGCTGGAGCGCGCTGGCCTTGAGCGGTTGTACGTGCATATCCTCAATGGCGCGGTGTTCGCGCTGGTGCTGCAACTGCTCGATCAGCGCCAATGGCTGGAAGATCCGCGCGTGCAGCTGTTCTATGCCGGTGATCTGTCAGACATCTGCACACCGTTTTTCGCCCTGCCGGCCGAGATGCTGCTGGCTGATGATTTCAACGCGAAAATCCGCGATCGGCTGGTCAGCGAAGTGCACCTGAGCTTCAACAATCGCGAGTTCGATCCAAACTTGCCGTTCATTCAACAGCGTTTGCAGGACTGCCTGCCGGTGTTGCTGGGTGATGACGATGTGGCGCAGTTGTTCGGCAGCGCCAATGGCCGGGAAATCTATGTGATCGGCACCGGGCCGACGCTGGAAGGGCATTTCCAGCGTCTGGCGGCGGTGCATGCGCAGGCTGAACGTCCATTGTTGATGTGCGTCGATACCGCTTACCGGCCACTGCGCGAACACGACATCGTCCCGGATCTGGTGGTCACCATCGATCAGCGCATCGGCTTCCGGCATTTGCCGTTCGAGGACTCCGCTGGCATCCCGCTGGTGTATCTGCCCATGAGCGATCCTGCGGTGCTGACCGCCTGGAAAGGCAAGCGCTATGGCGGTTACTCGGCCAGCCCGGTGTACGCCGCGTTGCGTGAGCAATATCCGCGCGGACAACTGCATGTCGGTGGCAGCGTGATTCATCCGGCGGTGGATCTGGCGGTGAAGATGGGCGCGTCGCGCATTACCCTGTTTGGCGCTGACTTCGCGTTCCCGATGAACAAGACCCATGCCGGTTGGAATGACGGTGATCTGGGCCCCGGTGTTGATCAGGCGCGGCATTGGGTGCAGGACGGCCATGGCCAGCGGGTCAGCACCCAGCTGAATTTTCGCGGCTATCTGTGCGTACTGGAGCGCTATATCGCCGCGCATCCGCAGGTGCAGTTTTTCAACAGCAGTCGAGCGGGCGCACTGATCGCCGGGACGCAGTTCAATCAGGAGTTTGTGCAATGAAGACGATTGAGCGCTGCGTCGACGAGTGCCGCCACTGCGCCGGGCTGTTTCGTCTAGGGCGTGATGTCGAGGCGGCGCTGGATATGGTCGAGGTGTTCGAGGGCGCGCAGCAGTTGTTGATAGCTGCGTCTACGCCGATTCAGCAGGACTGGTCCTTTGTACTCACGCACATGCTCGATTGTCAGGAGCGTCAGGACTGGCTGGGGTTGGCTGACTGGATGGAGTACGAGTTGATCGAAGTGTTGCAAAAAGTACGATCGGCAAACTGACCGACCGCGCTGGCCCGCGGCTTTGCGTGCGGGTCGGTTTTATGACGTCATTTTTTCGCAGGTGGGAGGGCGCTAAGCCCTTGTTTTCTCGGGGGTGGCAGGGTGATGGCAAATTTTTTTCAAAAAGCCCTCAAGCAACTTGCCAACCCGACGATAACTATTACGAAGGTTCTCTAGGCCATTCCAGGCGGTTGCCAGGGCCGGAAGCCGCAGTACCCAACCAACGAGGAATTCGTCATGGCTTTAACAGTAAACACCAACACCACGTCGCTGAACGTTCAAAAGAACCTGAACCGTGCTTCCGACGCTCTGTCGACTTCGATGCAGCGCCTGTCTTCCGGCCTGAAAATCAACAGCGCAAAAGACGACGCTGCTGGCCTGCAGATCTCGAACCGTATGTCTTCGCAGATCCGTGGTAACACCCAAGCCATCCAGAACGCCAACGACGGTATCTCCGTTGCTCAGACCGCTGAAGGCGCTCTGCAAGCTTCGACCGACATCCTGCAGCGTATGCGTGAACTGGCTGTTAAAGCACGTAACGGCACCAACGGCACTGCTGACCAGACCGCAACCAACGCTGAATTCGCTCAGATGTCTGACGAAATCACCCGAATCTCGGCTGCTACCAACCTGAACGGCAAAAACCTGCTGGACGGTTCGGCTGGTACTGTAACCCTGCAAGTTGGCGCAAACACCGGTTCGGCTAACCACATCGACCTGGTACTGAGCTCCAAGTTCGACGCCGTCAGCCTGTCCGTAGGTAGCGGTACTGTAGTTCTGACTGGTACCACCGGTACTGGCGCTGGTTCTGCTTCGCAGAACATCGACAACGCGATCACTGCAATCGACGCCGCTATCGCTGCAATCGGTGCAACTCGTGCCAGCCTGGGTGCTTCGCAAAACCGTCTGACCAGCACCATCCAGAACTTGCAGAACATCACCGAGAACACCACTGCTGCACAAGGTCGCGTACAAGATACCGACTTCGCCGCAGAGACTGCTAACCTGACCAAGCAGCAAACCCTGCAACAGGCTTCGACCTCTGTTCTGGCTCAAGCCAACCAACTGCCTTCCGCTGTACTGAAGCTGCTTCAGTAATTTCGGAATGAGTTTGGGCGGGAGGGTGCGCTGGTCGCGCTCTCTCGCTTTTTTACGTTAGGAGGTGATGAGCATGGACATGAGCGTAAAGCTTAACGTGTCTTATCCGGCTCCCAAGCCAGCGACGCCTGTTGCTGATAAGCCGTCGGAGACGCCAAAAGTTGCACCGGTCGACGCTCCGGTCGCTGACAGGAAAAGTCAGCAAACGGATGACGCCAAGTTGAAACTGGCCGTGCAAGAGATCGAGAAGTTCGTTCAATCGATCAAGCGTAACCTGGAGTTCTCGATCGACGAGCACTCTGGCAAGGTCATCGTCAAGGTGATCGCAAGCGAGACGGGTGAGGTCGTACGCCAGATCCCCTCCGCAGAAGCACTCAAGCTCGCAGACAGCCTCGCCAACGCAAGCCATGTGTTGTTCGACGCCAAAGTCTGATAGCTGGCATGAATAGTGTTTGTCTTTCTTGAATGACGCCTGGATGGGTCAAAAGTCTGGCAACAATCTGAAGGGAGATGCACATGGCAAGTCCAATTCTACCGGGTTCCGGACTGGGTTCCGGCCTGGACATCGGCGCGATCGTGACCGCGCTGGTCAACGCCGACAAGTCGCCGAAGCAGACGCAGATTGATTCCGCGACCAAGACCAATACCCTGAAGATTTCCGGTGTCGGCACGTTGAAGAGTGCGCTGACCGCGTACCAGACGGCGATGACCAACCTGGGCAGCAAGACCAACCCGGCGTTTGCCGGTTTCACGGCGACCTCGAGCAACACAGCGATTCTCGGCGCCACCTCCGATAACACCGCGGTGTCGGGGACTTACAACGTTGTTGTCAACCAATTGGCCACTGGCTCGAAAGTTGCCAGCGCTTCTTTCGCCGGCGGTGCTGCCAGTGCCATTCCGAGTGGTACCCTGAAAATCAGTCAGAATGGCACTGATTACAATGTCACGATCCCGGCCAATGCAACCTTGCAGAGCACCCGTGACGCGATCAACACGGCTCAGGGCGCCAATGGCATTTCTGCCAACATCGTGACCGACAGCAGCGGTGCTTCACGCCTGGTGATCAGCTCGAACAAGACGGGCGCCGGTACCGACCTCTCTGTCAGCGGGATTGCCGGTCTGGAGATCGACGGTACTCAGCCGATGGGTACCAATCCGGCGGCAGGCGCCTCTGGCAACGTCAATGGCCCTGCACAAGATGCCAAGGTGACCATCGACGGCCTGCAGGTTTCCAGCAAGAGCAATACGGTCAGTGGTGCAATCAGCGGCCTGACCCTGAATCTGACCACTGTCAGTCCTCTCGTTGGTGGCGTTGCCACGCCGACCGTTGTCAGCGTCGATACCAACACCAAGGGGCTGCAGGCGTCGGTTCAGGCGTTTGTTGACGCCTACAACACCCTGAAGACCACCATCGACACGCTTTCCAAGGCTACGCCTGATGAAGACGGCAAACTGACGGTGCAGGCGGCGTTTACCGGTGACTCGTTGCCGCGTTCGCTGATCGCCGACATCCGTGGCCAGTTGACTGCTCCTGGTGCTGGTGCAAAGGGTTCTTTGTCCTATCTGTCGGAGATCGGTGTGATGACCGACCGCAACACCGGCAACCTGACATTTGATACTGCTGCGTTCACCAAAACCATGGCTCAGCCCGGCAAGGCTGGCCAGGTGCAGCAGATGTTCACCGGGACCGACGACACCAACGGTCTGCTGGCGCGCATGAACAAGGCAGTGGATCCGTATCTGAAGGCGCCTGCCGGTAGCGCCCCTACTGCCGTAGGCCTGCTTGATCAGCGCATGTCCATCCTGAACAACAACACCAAGAGCCTGACCAGCCAGCAATTGGCGCTGGATCTGCGTGTTGCCAACCTGACCAAGACGTTGACTGCCAAGTACAACGCCATGGACTTGCTGGTAGGGCAGATGAAGGCGACGGCGAGCAATATCACGTCGTTCTTCAGCTCGCTGAACGCTCAGCAATCCGCGAAGTAACAGGCAATAACGACAAAAACCCGGCTACGCTTTATCGGCGTGCGCCGGGTTTTTGTCTTTTGATCTAAAGTTCTGTGATTCGTTGGCGATACACTGGTTATACGAGTCATTGTGGCAATGAGGTAGAACATGAACCCAATGTTAGCCCTTCGGCAATATCAGAAAGTCGGCGCGCACGCCCAGACCTCCGAGGCGAGTCCGCACCGTCTGGTGCAAATGCTGATGGAAGGCGGGTTGGCCCGCATCGCTCAGGCCAAGGGTGCCATCGAGCGCAAGGATATTCCTGGCAAGTGCACCTCGATCAGCAAGGCCATTGGCATTGTCAGCGGGCTGCGCGAAGGTCTGGATCTGGAAAAGTGTGCCGATGAACTGGCCGATCTGGACGGGCTGTACATCTACATGATGAAGCGCCTCGCCGAGGCCAACATCAACAGCGATCCGCGCATTCTCGATGAGGTCGCCGGCTTGCTGAGCACGGTAAAAGAAGGCTGGGATGCCATCGCCCCCGAGCCTGCTCCGCAGTTTTAAAGGAGAGCACCATGAGTCTTGTATTGCAGCGAATCGCCGACACCCGTGAAGCGCTGGTCAGTGCGCTGGCCGAACGCAACTGGGAAGCCATTGGCGAGCTGGATCTGGCTTGCCGTTCCTGCATGGAAGACGTCATGGCCGAGGCCTCGCTGGATGAGGAGGCCTTGCGCAGTAACCTTGAGGAATTGCTCCATGTCTACAAGGAGCTTCTGGAGGCGGCCATGGGTGAGCGCCAGGCGATAGCCAATGAGATGTCGCAGATCACCCAAGCGCAAAAGGCGGCAAAGGTTTACCATCTGTTTGGTTAATTAACCCCCAGTTAATCCAGACATGTGCGCCATAAATTTGACTGTGCACGGTTTTTTGACTTAACTAGTGGCTGTTTTCAGATTTCAGGCGTCTACAGGCACAAGGTGTCCTGCAAGCGTCTCGCTTGCCCCATTTTTCGGGCATTGAGTTGACTAGGGAAGTTGCTATTGCATGTGGCGTGAAACCAAAATTCTGCTGATCGATGACGATAGCGTCCGCCGCCGCGACCTGGCGGTGATTTTAAATTTTCTCGGCGAAGAAAATTTACCCTGCGGCAGCCATGACTGGCAGCAGGCTGTCGGCTCTTTGTCATCGAGTCGTGAAGTCATCTGTGTACTGATCGGGACGGTAAATGCTCCGGGTGCACTTTTGGGCTTGTTAAAGACACTCTCGACATGGGATGAGTTCCTTCCGGTTTTGCTGATGGGCGATAATTCTTCCGTCGACCTGCCGGAAGACCAGCGCCGCCGGGTGCTTTCGACCCTGGAAATGCCGCCCAGCTACAGCAAACTGCTCGACTCCCTGCACCGTGCCCAGGTCTATCGCGAGATGTACGACCAGGCCCGCGAGCGCGGTCGTCATCGCGAGCCCAACCTGTTCCGCAGCCTTGTCGGCACCAGCCGGGCGATTCAGCACGTCCGGCAGATGATGCAGCAAGTGGCCGATACCGACGCCAGCGTGCTGATCCTCGGCGAGTCCGGCACCGGCAAGGAAGTGGTTGCGCGCAACCTGCATTACCACTCCAAGCGTCGCGACGCGCCTTTCGTGCCGGTCAACTGCGGGGCGATCCCGGCAGAGCTGCTGGAAAGCGAACTGTTTGGCCACGAGAAGGGCGCCTTCACCGGTGCGATCACCAGCCGTGCCGGGCGTTTCGAACTGGCCAACGGCGGTACGCTGTTCCTCGACGAAATCGGCGATATGCCGCTGCCGATGCAGGTCAAGCTGCTGCGCGTGCTGCAGGAACGCACCTTCGAACGCGTGGGCAGCAACAAGACCCAGAGCGTCGACGTGCGCATCATTGCCGCGACCCACAAGAATCTCGAAAGCATGATCGAGATCGGCACCTTCCGCGAAGACCTCTACTATCGCCTGAATGTGTTCCCGATCGAGATGGCGCCGCTGCGTGAGCGCGTCGAAGACATCCCGCTGTTGATGAACGAACTGATCTCGCGCATGGAACACGAAAAGCGCGGTTCGATCCGTTTCAACTCGGCGGCGATCATGTCGCTGTGCCGTCACGGCTGGCCGGGCAACGTCCGCGAGCTGGCCAACCTGGTGGAGCGCATGGCGATCATGCATCCATACGGGGTGATCGGCGTGGTCGAATTGCCGAAGAAATTCCGCTACGTCGACGACGAAGACGAGCAGATGGTCGACAGCCTGCGCAGCGATCTCGAAGAGCGCGTGGCGATCAACGGTCATACGCCGGACTTCACCGCCAACGCGATGCTGCCGCCGGAAGGCCTGGACCTCAAGGACTACCTCGGTGGTCTGGAACAGGGCCTGATCCAGCAGGCGCTGGACGACGCCAATGGCATCGTGGCGCGTGCCGCCGAACGCCTGCGCATTCGTCGCACCACGCTGGTGGAGAAGATGCGCAAGTACGGCATGAGCCGGCGCGAAGGAGACGAACAGGCGGATGATTGACGCCTGTTTTTCAACGCCTTCATTTATAAGCAGTTTTTTTTAGGCACGGGTATTGCTACAGCCCTCGCAACGTTCCGTTTAACTGACGGTCAGCCAAGCGAGAGAACACAATGCCCCACGCCCAGATGTCATCTGCCTCCCATGCCGAGGGGCAACCGTCGTCCGTAGAGCAGGCGAGCCGTCAGGGTCTTGAGCACGCGTTCGCGCTGTTCAATCAGATGTCCAGTCAACTGACCGATTCCTACAGCATGCTTGAAGCCCGGGTTACCGAGCTCAAGGGCGAGCTGGCGGTGGTCAGTGCCCAGCGCATGCAAGAGCTGGCCGAAAAAGAACGCTTGGCCAACCGCCTGCAAAACCTTCTTGATCTGTTGCCCGGTGGCGTCATCGTGATTGACGGCCACGGCATGGTTCGCGAAGCCAATCCGGCGGCGATCGACCTGTTGGGGCTGCCGCTGGAAGGCGAGTTGTGGCGCCACGTCATCGCCCGTTGCTTCGCCCCGCGTGAAGACGACGGTCATGAAATCTCTCTGAAAAACGGTCGACGCCTGTCGATTGCCACCCGCTCGCTGGATGCCGAGCCGGGGCAGTTGGTGCTGCTCAACGACCTGACAGAAACCCGCCACCTTCAAGATCAACTGGCGCGCCACGAGCGTCTGTCATCGCTGGGACGGATGGTCGCCTCGCTGGCTCATCAGATTCGCACGCCGTTGTCCGCTGCGTTGCTCTACGCCAGTCATTTGACTGAGCAGGAATTGCCCGTCGCCACCCAGCAGCGCTTCGCCGGCCGTCTCAAAGAACGCCTGCATGAGCTGGAGCATCAGGTGCGCGACATGTTGGTGTTCGCCCGTGGCGAGCTGCCACTGACCGACCGCATCACCCCGAATACTCTGATGCAGGCGCTGCAAGCGGCGGCGCTGACCCATGTGCAGGATCTGCCAATCCGCTGGCAGTGCGACAGCCATGCCGGCGAACTGCTGTGCAACCGCGACACCCTGGTCGGGGCGATTCTCAATCTGATCGAAAACGCGATTCAGGCCAGCGATGGCAACGTGCGCCTGAAAGTGCACTGCTACACCCGCGATAACAGCCTGCGCCTGTGTGTCAGCGACAGCGGCAGCGGCATCGAGCCGCTGGTGCTCGAGCGTCTCGGCGAACCGTTTTTCACCACCAAAGTCACCGGCACCGGGCTGGGCCTGACCGTGGTCAAGGCTGTAGCGCGAGCGCATCAGGGAGAATTGCAGCTGCGCTCGCGGGTCGGGCGCGGCACGTGCGCGCAGGTGATCCTGCCGCTGTTTTCCGCTGTACAGGGAGATGAGTAAACGTCATGGGCATCAAGGTTTTGCTGGTCGAGGATGACCGCTCGTTGCGCGAAGCGCTGGCCGATACGCTGTTGCTGGCGGGCCACGACTACCATGCAGTCGGCAGCGCCGAAGAGGCGTTGCAGGCGGTCGAGCGCGAAGCGTTCAGTCTGGTGGTCAGCGACGTTAACATGCCCGGCATGGATGGCCATCAACTGCTGGGTTTGCTGCGTGCCCGGCAGCCGCAATTGCCGGTGTTGCTGATGACTGCGCACGGCGCGGTCGAGCGTGCGGTCGATGCGATGCGTCAGGGCGCGGCGGATTACCTGGTCAAGCCATTTGAACCCAAGGCGTTGCTGGATCTGGTGTCGCGGCATGCTCTGGGCTGCATCAGTGTGACGGAGAGTGAAGGTCCGGTGGCGGTCGAGCCGGCCAGTGCGCAGTTGCTCGAGCTGGCGGCGCGGGTGGCACGCAGTGATTCCACGGTACTGATTTCCGGTGAGTCCGGCACCGGCAAGGAAGTGTTGGCGCGTTACATCCACCAGCATTCCCATCGTGCCAATCAGCCGTTCATCGCGATCAACTGCGCGGCGATTCCTGACAACATGCTTGAAGCCACGCTGTTCGGTCACGAGAAGGGCTCGTTCACCGGCGCCATCGCGGCCCAGGCCGGCAAATTCGAGCAGGCCGATGGCGGCACCATTCTGCTCGACGAGATTTCCGAGATGCCCCTGGGCCTGCAAGCCAAGTTGCTGCGGGTGTTGCAGGAGCGCGAGGTCGAGCGCGTCGGCGCGCGCAAGCCGATCACCCTGGATATTCGCGTGGTCGCCACCACCAACCGTGATCTGGCCGGCGAAGTGGCGGCGGGGCGTTTCCGCGAAGACCTTTTTTACCGTCTGTCGGTTTTTCCTCTGGCCTGGCGTCCACTTCGCGAGCGCACTGCCGATATCTTGCCGCTGGCCGAGCGGTTGCTGAACAAACACGTCAATAAAATGAAGCATGCGGCGGCGAAACTTTCGCCAGAAGCCCAGGCTTGCCTGACCGGTTACCCATGGCCGGGCAATGTGCGTGAGCTGGATAACGCGATTCAACGGGCGCTGATTCTGCAGCAGGGTGGTTTGATCCAGCCGCAGGATTTCTGTCTGACCGGCGCAGTGACTTACACCGCTGTGCCTGTCGTTGCGCCGCTGCAGCCGTTGGTACGCGAGATCGAAGTCGAGGCCGAATCCGCCGGTGCGCTGGGCGATGACCTGCGGCGACGGGAGTTTCAGATGATCATCGACACCCTGCGCACCGAACGTGGTCGGCGCAAGGAAGCCGCGGAAAAGCTCGGTATCAGCCCGCGCACCCTGCGCTACAAGCTGGCGCAGATGCGCGATGCGGGGATGGACGTCGAAGGCTATCTGTTCGCCACCTGAAACTCGCCGCGAACAATGTGGAGCGAGCCTGCTCGCGAAGAGGGTGTGTCATTCAAGCTTGTGTGCGCCTTCGCGAGCAGGCTCGCTCCCACAGTTGTTTTTCAGTGTTTGTAGTTGAGCCACAGCCTCTAGCCGCTTTTATGAAACAAGACCAGCCGAGCTGGCACCCTTGTTGCTAACACCTGTGTACCCGCCGAGTGAGTGTCAAAAAATTGCGGGCCGCCCAAGAGAGTAGACCATGAGCCAAGGTATTGAATTCAATCGGTTGATGATGGACATGAAGGCCATGAAAATGGACGCCATGGCCACGCCGAAAACGACTGCCGCCGTCCCTGAACTGGCAGGCAGCAGCTTTTCCGACATGCTCGGTCAGGCCATCAACAAAGTCAGCGATACCCAACAGGCGTCGACTCAGTTGGCCAACGCATTTGAAATCGGCAAGAGCGGCGTCGATCTGACGGACGTGATGATCGCCTCGCAGAAAGCCAGCGTGTCGTTCCAGGCTCTGACCCAGGTGCGCAACAAACTGGTTCAGGCTTATCAAGACATCATGCAGATGCCGGTTTAAGGACGAGATTGAGTCATGGCAGAAGCAGTCGCCGATAACGTTCCGGCCAAGGCCACCCCGATAGACGGCAAACCGCCGCTGTTCGGCCTGTCCTTCCTGGAAAACCTCTCCGAGATGACCATGCTGCGTCAGGTGGGCCTGTTGGTCGGCCTGGCTGCGAGCGTGGCGATTGGCTTTGCCGTGGTGCTGTGGTCGCAGCAGCCGGATTACCGTCCGTTGTACGGCAGCCTTGCCGGCATGGACGCCAAGCAGGTCATGGACACCCTGGCCTCCGCCGACATCCCTTACACCGTCGAGCCGAACTCCGGCGCCTTGCTGGTCAAGGCTGACGACCTGTCCCGTGCGCGGATGAAACTCGCGGCCGCTGGTGTCACTCCCAGCGACGGCAACATCGGTTTCGAAATCCTCGACAAGGAACAGGGTCTGGGCACCAGCCAGTTCATGGAAGCGACGCGTTACCGTCGCGGTCTCGAAGGCGAACTGGCGCGCACCATCTCCAGCCTGAACAACGTCAAGGGCGCCCGCGTGCACCTGGCGATTCCGAAGAGTTCGGTGTTCGTGCGTGATGAGCGCAAGCCAAGCGCTTCGGTACTGGTCGAGCTGTACTCCGGGCGTTCGCTGGAGCCGGGTCAGGTGGTCGCGATCATCAACCTGGTGGCGACCTCCGTGCCTGAGCTGAGCAAATCGCAGATCACCGTCGTCGATCAGAAGGGCAACCTGCTCTCCGATCAGGCGGAGAACTCCGAAATGACCATGGCTGGCAAGCAGTTCGATTACAGCCGCCGCATGGAAAGCATGCTGACTCAGCGCGTGCACAACATTCTGCAGCCGGTACTGGGCAACGATCGCTACAAGGCTGAAGTGTCGGCCGACATCGATTTCAGTGCCGTCGAATCAACTGCCGAGCAGTTCAACCCGGACCAGCCGGCATTGCGCAGCGAGCAGTCGGTCAACGAACAACGCACCGCCAGCAATGGCCCGCAAGGTGTGCCGGGTGCCCTGAGCAACCAGCCGCCAGCGCCGGCCTCGGCCCCGCAAACCACCGGTGGTGCGCAAGGCTCTACCGGCATGATTCAGCCAGGTCAGCCACTGGTCGATGCCAACGGTCAGCAGATCATGGACCCGGCCACCGGCCAGCCAATGCTCGCGCCGTACCCGGCGGACAAGCGTCAACAATCCACCAAGAACTTCGAGCTCGACCGTTCCATCAGCCACACCAAACAGCAGCAGGGTCGCCTGAATCGTCTGTCGGTGTCGGTGGTGGTCGACGATCAGGTCAAGGTCAATGCGGCCAACGGTGAAACCACCCGCGCGCCGTGGAGCGCCGATGAACTGGCGCGCTTCACCCGTCTGGTGCAGGACGCGGTCGGCTTCGATGCCAGCCGTGGCGACAGCGTCAGCGTGATCAACATGCCGTTCTCCGCCGAACGCGGTGAAGTGGTTGCCGATATTCCGTTCTACTCCCAGCCATGGTTCTGGGACATCGTCAAACAAGTGCTGGGTGTGTTGTTCATCCTGGTGCTGGTGTTTGGTGTGCTGCGTCCGGTGTTGAACAACATCACCGGCGGCGGCAAAGGCAAGGAGCTGGCCGGTCTGGGCAGCGACGTGGAACTCGGTGGCATGGGCGGCCTGGACGGCGACCTGGCCAACGACCGCGTGAGCCTCGGTGGTCCGCAGAGCATTCTGTTGCCGAGCCCGAGTGAGGGTTACGACGCACAACTGAATGCAATCAAGAGCTTGGTGGCCGAGGATCCGGGTCGCGTGGCTCAGGTCGTGAAAGAGTGGATTAACGCAGATGAGTGATAACCGAGCCGCAACCGTCAAACTGAACAAGGTCGACAAAGCCGCGATTCTGCTGCTGTCCCTGGGTTCGACCGATGCCGCGCAAGTGCTGCGCCACATGGGCCCGAAAGAGGTTCAGCGGGTCGGTGTGGCCATGGCCCAGATGGGCAACGTCCATCGCGAGCAGGTCGAGCAGGTCATGAGCGAGTTCGTCGACATCGTCGGCGACCAGACCAGCCTCGGCGTCGGCTCCGACGACTACGTGCGCAAAATGCTTACCCAGGCGCTGGGTGAAGACAAGGCCAACGGCCTGATCGACCGCATCCTGCTCGGTGGCAACACCAGCGGCCTCGACAGCCTGAAATGGATGGAGCCGCGCGCTGTTGCCGACGTGATCCGTTACGAACACCCGCAGATCCAGGCGATCGTGGTGGCGTACCTCGATCCGGATCAGGCCGGTGAAGTACTGGGCAACTTTGACCACAAGGTGCGTCTGGACATCATCCTGCGCGTCTCGTCGTTGAATACCGTGCAACCGGCGGCGCTGAAAGAGCTGAACCAGATTCTCGAGAAGCAGTTCTCCGGCAACTCGAATGCCTCGCGCACCACCCTGGGTGGCATCAAGCGTGCGGCGGACATCATGAACTTCCTCGACAGCTCGATCGAAGGCCAGCTCATGGACTCGATCCGCGAAGTCGACGAAGACCTGTCCGGTCAGATCGAAGACCTCATGTTCGTGTTCAACAACCTGGCCGACGTCGACGACCGTGGCATCCAGGCGTTGTTGCGCGAAGTGTCCTCCGACGTGCTGGTGCTGGCCCTCAAGGGTTCGGACGAAGGCGTCAAGGAGAAGATCTTCAAGAACATGTCCAAACGTGCGGCCGAACTGTTGCGCGACGACCTCGAGGCCAAAGGCCCAGTGCGCGTCAGCGACGTGGAAACCGCGCAGAAAGAAATCCTCACCATTGCCCGTCGCATGGCCGAAGCCGGCGAAATCGTGCTCGGTGGCAAGGGCGGCGAGGAAATGATCTAAGCCCATGGACAAGCATGACGAGTCAGTAACGGATCTGATCCGCGCCCGCGATGTCCGTGGTTTCGAATCCTGGGCGCTGCCCAGCTTCGATCCGCCGAAACCGGAACCCGAGCCGGAACCGGAACCCGAACCGCCGGAAATGGAAGAAGTGCCGCTGGAAGAAGTCCAGCCACTGACCCTGGAAGAACTCGAAAGCATCCGTCAGGAGGCTTACAACGAGGGCTTTGGCATCGGCGAGAAGGAAGGTTTTCACAGCGCCACCCTCAAGGTGCGTCAGGAAGCCGAAGTAGCGCTGGCGGCGAAACTCGCCAGCCTCGAGCAACTGATGACCCACCTGTTCGAGCCGATTGCCGAGCAAGACACGCAGATCGAAAAGTCGCTGGTCGACCTCGTGCAACACATCACCAGACAGGTGATCAAGCGCGAATTGGCCATCGATTCCAGCCAGATCGAACACGTCATGCGTGATGCGCTCAAGCTGCTGCCGTTGGGCGTGGACAACGTGCGTCTGTACGTCAATCCGCAGGACTTCGAGCAGGCCAAGGCCTTGCGCGAGCGTCATGAGGAATCCTGGCGCATCGTCGAAGACGACTCGCTGCTGCCGGGCGGTTGCCGGGTTGAAACCGAGCACAGCCGCATCGACGCCAGCATCGAGACCCGCGTGACCCAGGTCATGGCCAAACTGTTCGACCAGTTGCACGAACAGGCTCTGCACCCGGCCGCGCCGGACCTGAGCCTGGACATTCCTGAAGAAAGCCAACTGGCGGCAGCGTCTGAAGAGCCGCTCGCGGACACCCCCGATGCGCCTTGAACGCACCAGTTTCGCCAAGCGCCTCAGCACCTATGCCGACGCCACTGAAATCGCCGGCGCGCCGATTCTCGAAGGCCGCCTGCTGCGTATGGTCGGCCTCACCCTCGAAGCCGAAGGCCTGCGCGCCGCCATGGGCACGCGCTGCCTGGTCATCAATGACGACAGCTATCACCCGTCCCAGGTGGAAGCGGAAGTCATGGGTTTTTCCGGCAGCAAAGTCTTTCTGATGCCGGTCGGCAGCGTCGCCGGCATTGCTCCGGGCGCCCGTGTGGTGCCGCTGGCCGAAACCGGGCGCCTGCCGATGGGCATGAGCATGCTCGGTCGCGTACTCGACGGCGCCGGACGTGCGCTGGACGGCAAGGGCGGGATGAAGGCGGAGGACTGGGTGCCGATGGACGGCCCGACGATCAACCCGCTCAACCGTGACCCGATTCACGAACCGCTGGACGTCGGCATCCGTTGCATCAACGGTCTGCTGACGGTCGGGCGTGGTCAGCGTCTGGGTCTGTTCGCCGGTACCGGTGTCGGTAAATCGGTGCTGCTGGGCATGATGACCCGCTTCACCGAGGCCGACATTATCGTCGTCGGTCTGATCGGTGAGCGGGGTCGAGAAGTTAAGGAGTTCATCGAGCACATCCTCGGTGAAGAAGGCCTCAAGCGTTCGGTGGTCGTCGCCTCGCCGGCGGACGATGCGCCGCTGATGCGTCTGCGCGCGGCCATGTACTGCACGCGCATCGCCGAGTATTTCCGCGACAAAGGCAAGAACGTCCTGTTGCTGATGGATTCGCTGACCCGTTTCGCCCAGGCCCAGCGGGAAATCGCTTTGGCCATCGGTGAGCCGCCAGCGACCAAGGGTTATCCGCCCTCGGTGTTCGCCAAACTGCCGAAACTGGTGGAGCGCGCCGGTAACGCGGAGAAGGGCGGCGGTTCGATCACTGCGTTCTACACCGTATTGTCCGAAGGCGATGACCAGCAGGATCCGATTGCCGACTCGGCGCGGGGCGTGCTCGACGGCCACATCGTGTTGTCCCGGCGTCTGGCCGAAGAAGGGCACTACCCGGCCATCGACATCGAAGCGTCGATCAGCCGGGTGATGCCGGCCGTGGTCTCGGCGGAGCACATGCAGCGCGCGCAGTACTTCAAGCAGCTGTGGTCGCGCTATCAGCAGAGTCGCGACCTGATCAGCGTCGGCGCTTACGTTGCCGGTGGCGACCGCGAAACCGATCTGGCGATCTCGCTGCAACCGCAACTGACCCGCTACCAGCGACAGGGCCTGAACGACAAGATCAACATGGGCGAGAGCCAGGCTTACCTCGAAACCCTGTTCGCGCCTGCGGCGGGCGGGTAACCGGCCATGGCCGTGAGCCGAGCTGCGCGTCTGGCACCGGTGGTGGAAATGGCCGAACAGGCCGAGAAAACCGCCGTGCAACGCCTGGGTTACTTTCAGGGTCAGGTCAAAGTCGCTGAAAGCAAACTCGCCGACCTCGACGCCTTTCGTCTGGATTATCAGGAACAGTGGATCGTGCGCGGCAGCGACGGGGTTTCCGGGCAATGGCTGCTGGGGTATCACGGCTTTCTGGCACAACTGGACACCGCGATCGACCAGCAGCGCCAGAGTCTGGTCTGGCACCAGAACAACCTGATCAAGGCGCGCGATGCCTGGCAGCAGGCATTCGCCAAGGTCGAAGGCCTGCGCAAACTGGTACAGCGCTACCGCGAAGAGGCGCAACGCCTCGAAGACAAGCGTGAGCAGAAGCTGCTGGACGAGTTGTCGCAGCGCTTGCCGCGGCACGATCCGTATTAACGTGCCGCAGCAGTGGTGCTAGAGGATGGTCTGGGTCATTTGTCCAATATATTGAACTTGAACATTTCGGATAAGCCAAGATACTTGCCGTCACGTATTACGGTGAAGAACGCATATATCTGTTTGCCCACAACATCCCAATCAACGTGAGTATTGATATGTCTGCGGAATTCAAACCTATCATCTGTGGGTGTATGTATATATATGGAGGGATAGCCGATGTCGGCTATAAAGTAAATGGTGATTAAGTCGCCTTTTTTACCAGGGTAGCGCGCCACAACGGCGGATTTCTCATCTTCGTATTCTGCGTATGTGACGATGGTTGGTGACGCGGTCTTATACAGGGACGGTTTTTCGAAAATTGCATTAGGCGATTTCATGATGCAGTCCTTTGACCTTAGCGCAGCGAAATTGCTGCCACTTGATTAAGGGCTATGCCTCTTTCCTCGGTCTACTGTCAGATCTGACAGTGGCGACAAGCGGCAGTCGCGGAGTGGCTGCAGGGCATAGCTTCTCCTTCGCAAGCGGGTGCAGCGCTACCGCGAAGAGGCGCAACGCCTCGAAGACAAGCGCGAGCAGAAGCTGCTGGACGAGTTGTCGCAGCGCCTGCCGCGGCACGATCCGTATTAACGTGCCGCAGCAGTGGTGCTAGAGGATGGTCTGAGTCATTTGTCCAATATTGTGAAGCTGAAGCCTTTGGAACGACCCAGGAGCTTGGAGTCACGGATCACTTCGAAAAACACACATATTTGTTTGCCCATGAACTCCCAATCCAAGGCGTAATCGAAGGTTTTAGCGTAATCCGGCCGATCACTAAGGTTTATTTGCTCCTTTGTACTGGTATAGGTGTCGTCGGCAACCAGGTAAAACGAAAGTTTGTCGCCTGTTTTACCTGGGTAGGTCGCCTTCACGCCGGAATCACCCCCTAGGAGTTCATCATGAGTAATGATGGTTGGTGACAGGGTTCTAATCAGGGACGGTTTTTCGAAAATTGCACTAGGCGAGTCCATGATGCAGTCCTTTTGACCTGAGCGCAGCGAAATTGCTGCCGCTTGATTAAGGGCTATTCATATTTTCTCGGTCTACTGTCAGATCTGACAGTGGCGACGAGCGGCAGTGGCGGATTGGCTGCAGCGCACTGTTTCTCCTGCGCAAACGGGTGCAGCGCTACCGCGAAGAAGCGCAACGCCTCGAAGACAAGCGTGAGCAGGAGCTGCTGGATCAGTTGTCGCAGCGCCCCCCGCGACACAACCCTTTTCAAATTGCCCAAAAACTCCCTGTGGGAGCGGGCTTGCTCGCGAAGGCGGTGTGTCAGAGACAGCAATATTGACTGACACACCGCTTTCGCGAGCAAGCCCGCTCCCACATTTGCTTCTGCGCTGAGCCTTGCCCCAACCCTGTCCAGGTGCTAAACCTTGTACACGTTCGTCAATGACAAGGAAGCCAGTCAATGTCAGTCGTTACAGAAGTCTCTCCGGATGGTCAAAAACTGACGATTTCGGTCAAGGGGCGGTTCGATTTTGGGCGCCATCAGGAGTTTCGCGAGTCCTATGAGCGACTTAACCAGAAACCCGACTCCATCGTGGTTGATCTGAAAGATGCCACCTACCTCGACAGCTCCGCGCTGGGCATGCTGCTCCTGCTGCGTGATCACGCCGGCGGCGACGACTCGGATGTACGCGTGATCAACAGCAATTCCGACGTGCGCAAGATCCTCGCCATCTCCAACTTCGACAAACTGTTCGACATCAGTTGACGGCCATGCAGGCGCAAGAGCCGCTGACGATCCTCATCGCCGAAGACAGCGCCGCCGACCGGTTGCTGTTGGCGACCATCGTCCGCCGTCAGGGCCATGAAGTATTGACGGCGGCCAATGGCGCCGAAGCGTTGGAGATGTTTCGTCGACAGTCACCGCATCTGGTGCTGATGGACGCGATGATGCCGGTGATGGACGGCTTTGAGGCGGCGCGGCAGATCAAGGCGCTGGCGGGGGAAACCCTGGTGCCGATCATTTTTCTGACCTCACTGACCGAGAGCGAAGCGCTGGCCCGTTGTCTGGAGGCGGGGGGCGACGACTTTCTGGCGAAGCCTTACAACCAGGTGATCCTCGCCGCCAAAATCAAGGCGATGGATCGCTTGCGCCGCTTGCAGGCCACGGTGCTGCAGCAGCGCGACCTGATCGCCAGACATCACGATTACCTGCTCAACGAACAGCGCGTGGCCAAAGCGGTTTTCGACAAGGTCGCGCATTCCGGTTGCCTGAGCGCGCCGAACATCCGCTACCTGCAATCACCCTATGCGTTGTTCAACGGCGACCTGCTGCTGGCGGCCTACACTCCGGCCGGCGACATGCACGTGCTGCTCGGTGATTTCACCGGCCACGGCTTGCCGGCGGCGGTGGGGGCGATGCCGCTGGCCGAAGTGTTTTACGGTATGACCGCCAAGGGTTACGGCCTGGCCGAGACCCTGCGCGAGATGAACGCCAAGCTCAAGCGCATCCTGCCGGTGGACATGTTCTGCTGCGCGACCATGCTTTGTCTGAGTTTTCAGCGGCGTTCGGTAGAGGTGTGGAACGGCGGCATGCCTGACGGTTATCTGCACCGGATCGCCACCGGCGAACGTGTGCCGCTGGCGGCGCGCCATTTGCCGCTGGGGGTGCTCAGTCCGCAAGCGTTTGATGATCGCACCGAAGTACAGACCATGGCCGTGGGTGACCGGGTGTTCCTGCTGTCGGACGGTGTGATCGACACCACTGACGCCGACGACCGCTTGTTCGGTGTCGAGCGTTTGCAGCAACTGTTTGCCGCCAATCGTGAGCCGGACAACCTGTTCGCCGAGATCGAGCAGGCCTTGCACGCCTTTCGCGGCGAGCCCCGCGACGATGTGAGCATGGTCGAGATCAGCTTGCTGGAGGCGGCGCATGTCGTGCCGTCGGCGCCGGTGTATTCCGACAGCGGCCAGTCGTGCCCACTGGACTGGTCGGTGAGCTTCGAGTTTCGCGGGGCTACGCTCAGGCGCTTCAATCCATTGCCGTATCTGCTGCAGTTGTTGCAGGAAGTGCATGGCTTGCGCACCCAGGGCGGGGCGATCTACAGCGTGCTCGCCGAGCTTTACTCCAACGCGCTGGAGCACGGTGTTCTTGGTCTGGATTCCAGCCTGAAGCGTGATGCCAGTGGCTTCGCTCGTTACTATGAACAGCGCAACGAGCGGCTCGAAGCCCTGCAGGACGGTTACGTGTGCGTGCATCTGCAGGTCAAGCCGCAAGGTGCCGGTGGTTGTCTGGTGATCCGCGTCGAGGACAGCGGCAAGGGTTTTGACGTGGCGCGGGTGATGGAGCGGCCGCTGAATGGTGTCCGTCTGTCGGGGCGCGGGGTCAACCTGATCCGGCAGTTGGGGCATAACGCCAGTTGGTCGGACGAAGGTCGCAGTGCTTGCGTGGAGTTTTTCTGGGAGGGTTGAGGCATAATTCGCCGATTCTTGATCAAGGAGTGAACAAGTGACTGACACACATATTGATCGCGAGGCGCTGAGCGTACTGCGCGAAGTCATGGAGGAGGGTTATCCGGAGCTTCTGGATACCTTTCTGGCCGATTCCGAAAGTCGCTTGGCTGAGCTGCAGAACACGGCGGATGCCAAGGCTTTGTCTGAAGTTGCCCACAGCTTCAAGGGCAGCGCCAGCAACATGGGGGCTGTCCGGTTGGCGGCGCTCTGCCAGGAGCTGGAATCGGAAGCCAAAAATAAAAGCCCCTCGGATATTGCCAGGCTGGTGGCTGACATCAGTGGCGAGTTCGCCGATGTCCGCCCGATCTACGAAGACGAACGCCAGCACGCCCTGACCCATTGAATCCTGCCGTCCGGCGCTTTTCGCAAGCGCCGGACAAAACTGGCCCGACACTTGCAATATTCCTCGTCGACTGTACCTACGATCCCAGTGCAGCGGAGACCGTGTCATGCCTGCGACCCCCAATGTTCTTCTTCAATCTGCCGCCCAGGCCAAGGCGCAAGCCGCCGCCGCGAAAACGCCGGTCATGGCCGCAGACACCGGGGACAAGGCCTCAAGCTTCGCTCAGGTGTTCGCCGATCAAGGCCCGAAAAAGACTCTTGCGAACTCTGACAGTTCGTTGAAACCGGCGCGCGACAAGGTTGCCGACAACAGCGACAAGAAAGATTTCGCCAAGGATAAGTCTGCCGCCACGCAACAGACTGTTGCCGATAGCGGCAATGCCTTGCCAGCCGACAAGACCGCGTCGACCACCACCGATGATCAGGCCGCCACTGACAAGGCCGCCGCCGATGCGGCCGCTGACAGCGCGCAGACGCCAGTGGCCGACACCACCCCGGTGGATCCGGCGCTGGATCCGGCACTGGCGCAAACCGTGCAGCCGCTGGTGACCACGCCGGTGGTGGCAGCGCCAGTCGCTGCAACACCGGAACCGGCCAAAACCGAAACGCCGGTCGTGGCCGCCACCTTGGCGCCAGCCGTGGTCAAAGATCCGGCGGCATCAACCGATAGCGCGTTCGACCCGGCGGCCGATCCACTCGACTCGTTGCCGGCGCTGCGTATGGCGATGGAGCAGGGCGGGCACATTTCCGCCAGCAGCCAGGCCCAACCCAAAGCTACACCGGCCCAGGCTCAGGCCGACGGTGAATTGACTGCGGCGCAGAACTTCGCTGCCGGCATGGCGAGCATGCTCGACGTGCAGGCCGACAAGGACAGCACCAGTCAGAATGGTGAAAAGGCCTTCAGCGGCCTGATCGACGATGGCCTGAAAGATCTGAAGGCTGCTACCAGCGACACCCGTGTCGATGATTTCGCCAACCGTCTGGCGGCGCTGACTCAGGCGGCCACTCCGAAAACCGCGAACGCGGTGCCGGTGAATCAACCGATCGCCATGCACCAGAGCGGCTGGACCGAAGAAATCGTCAACCGCGTCATGTACCTGTCCAGCGCCAACCTGAAGGCGGCGGATATTCAATTGCAGCCGGCGGAACTGGGGCGTCTGGATATTCGGGTCAACATGGTGCCGGATCAGCAGACCCAGGTGACCTTCATGAGCGCGCACCCAAGCGTGCGCGAAGCGCTCGACGGTCAGATGCATCGCTTGCGTGACATGTTCACCCAGCAGGGCATGGGCCAGGTCGACGTCAATGTCTCCGACCAGAGCCGTGGCTGGCAGGGTCAGCAGGGTCAGGAACAGGCGCAGCAGGGCCAGAGTGGTCGCACCAGCGCTGCGGGTGGTCGCCTGGATTCGGCGGAAGAAGAATTGGCGCCGGCAGCGGTGGCTGAAGCCGTTGCGCAAACCACCAGCGTGATCGGCAGCAGCGCCGTCGACTATTACGCCTGATACAATGCTGTATCCCCCCTGTGGGAGCGGGCTTGCTCGCGAATGCGGTTGTTCAATCGACATCAATGTCGGCTGACACACCGCATTCGCGAGCAAGCCCGCTCCCACATTGGTTTTACAGTGCCTTCCAATCTGTCCCGACACTTCTGGCATAACACTTGCTCTTGCCTTGCCGTGCGACTGTGAAAACCCGATTAGTGACGGATTATTGGCATGGCGAAGAGCGAAGCAGCAGCTGTAAAAGACCCCGCGACCAAAGGCAAACTCAAGATGATCATCCTGATCGTGGTGGCTCTGCTGCTGGCGATCGGTGTGTCCGTGGGCGCGACCTGGTACTTCATGCACAGCGCTCAGAGCAAGCCTGCCGCAGCGGCCGAGGCTGCGCCGGTCGGCAAGCAACCGGCGATCTTCGAGCCGATGGCGCCGGCGTTTGTCGCCAACTACAACCAGAACGGCCGTCAGCGCTACATGCAGGTGAGCATCACCATGCTGGCGCGTAACCAGGCCGATCTGGAAGCGCTCAAAGTGCACATGCCGGTGATCCGCAACAACCTGGTGATGCTCTTCTCCGGTCAGGATTTCGCTACCTTGGCGACTCCGGTCGGCCAGGAGATGTTGCGCCAGAAGGCTACCGCCAGCGTCCAGGAAGTGGCGCAGAAAGAGCTGGGCAAAGTGGTGATCGAACAGTTGCTTTTCACTAATTTCGTACTGCAGTAGGAACACGACATGGCCGTGCAGGATCTGCTGTCCCAGGATGAAATCGACGCGCTGTTGCATGGCGTCGACGATGGTCTGGTACAGACCGATAACGCTGCCGAACCCGGCAGTGTCAAAAGCTACGACCTGACCAGCCAGGATCGCATCGTCCGTGGACGCATGCCGACTCTGGAGATGATCAACGAGCGTTTTGCCCGTTACACCCGCATCAGCATGTTCAACATGCTGCGCCGCTCGGCGGACGTTGCCGTCGGTGGCGTCCAGGTGATGAAGTTCGGCGAATACGTGCACTCGCTGTACGTGCCGACCAGCCTCAACCTGGTCAAGATCAAACCGCTGCGCGGCACCGCGCTGTTCATCCTTGACGCCAAACTGGTGTTCAAACTGGTGGACAACTTCTTCGGCGGCGACGGCCGTCACGCCAAGATCGAGGGGCGTGAATTCACCCCGACCGAACTGCGTGTGGTGCGCATGGTGCTGGAGCAGGCCTTCGTCGATCTGAAGGAAGCCTGGCAGGCGATCATGGAAGTCAATTTCGAGTACATCAACTCGGAAGTGAACCCGGCCATGGCCAACATCGTCGGCCCGAGCGAAGCAATCGTGGTCTCCACCTTCCACATCGAACTCGATGGCGGTGGCGGTGACCTGCACGTAACCATGCCGTACTCGATGATCGAGCCGGTGCGCGAAATGCTCGATGCCGGTTTCCAGTCGGACCTCGACGATCAGGACGAGCGCTGGGTCAACGCCCTGCGTCAGGACGTGCTCGATGTCGATGTACCGATCGGCGCCACTGTGGCCCGCCGCCAGTTGAAGCTGCGCGACATCCTGCACATGCAGCCGGGGGATGTGATCCCGGTCGAGATGCCGGAAGACATGATCATGCGCGCCAACGGCGTACCGGCCTTCAAGGTCAAGATGGGCTCGCACAAAGGCAACCTCGCGTTGCAGGTGATCGAGCCGATCGAGCGTCGCTGAAGCGGCGCTTTTCCCCCACGCATTTAACTGAATTGTTGCCCGCCGAGGACAAATGATGAACGACGAAATGAACGCCCAGGACGATCAGGCACTGGCCGACGAATGGGCTGCGGCCCTGGAAGAGACCGGTGATGGTAGCCAGGCTGACATCGACGCGCTGCTGGCCGCCGACGCTGGCGCCGCAAGCTCCAACCGTCTGCCGATGGAAGAGTTCGGCAGCGTGCCGAAGAATAACGATCCGGTGACCCTGGACGGTCCGAACCTGGACGTGATCCTCGACATCCCGGTGTCGATCTCGATGGAAGTGGGCAGCACCGACATCAACATCCGCAACCTGCTGCAACTGAACCAGGGTTCGGTGATCGAGCTCGATCGTCTGGCCGGCGAGCCGCTGGACGTACTGGTCAACGGCACGCTGATCGCGCACGGTGAAGTGGTGGTGGTCAACGAGAAGTTCGGCATCCGCCTGACCGACGTGATCAGCCCAAGCGAACGCATCAAGAAGCTGCGCTGAGTGAAACGGTTTCTCTGGGCTTTGCTGGCACTGCCATTGAGCGTGCTGGCCGCCGAGCCGTTGACGGCGACGACCGTGCCTGCTGCCACCGCGCCGATGGTCAGCAGCGGCGTGGCCGGGCAACTGACGCAACTGGTGTTCGGTCTGTTGCTGGTGCTGGGCTTGATCTTCTTCCTCGCCTGGCTGCTGCGCCGGGTGCAGCAGGCAGGGCCGGCGGGCAAGGGCCAGGTGATCGAGCTGATCGGCTCCCGCGCGCTCGGTCCGCGTGACCGGTTGATGCTGGTGCAGGTCGGCAACGAGCAGATTCTGCTCGGCCTCAGCCCCGGCACCATCACCGCGCTGCACGTGCTCAAGGAACCGGTGCCAGTGCCGAGCAGCAGCGAAAAAGCGACCCCGGAATTTGCCCAGCATCTGCTGAAGATTCTCGGCAAGGATCAGAAGGATAAGAAGTAATGGGTGCGCTACGCATCGTCTTGACGCTGGCCCTGATGCTGGCCGCGCCGCTGGCATTCGCCGCCGACCCGTTGTCGATTCCGGCGATCACGCTGGGCACCAACGCCGACGGCGCGCAGGAATACTCGGTCAGCCTGCAGATCCTGCTGATCATGACCGCCCTGAGCTTTATTCCGGCGGCCGTGATTCTGATGACCAGTTTCACCCGGATCATCATCGTCTTCTCGATCCTGCGTCAGGCCCTCGGCCTGCAGCAGACGCCGTCGAACCAGATCCTCACCGGCATGGCGTTGTTCCTGACCATGTTCATCATGGCCCCGGTGTTCGATCGGGTGAACAACGATGCGCTGCAGCCGTATCTGGCGGAAAAACTCACCGCCCAGCAAGCGGTGGAAAAGGCCCAGGTACCGATCAAGGACTTCATGCTCGCCCAGACCCGCACCAGCGATCTGGAGCTGTTCATGCGTCTATCCAAGCGCACTGACATTGCCACCCCGGATCAGGCACCGCTGACCATTCTGGTGCCGGCGTTTGTCACCTCCGAGCTTAAAACCGCGTTCCAGATCGGCTTCATGATCTTCATTCCGTTCCTGATCATCGACCTGGTCGTGGCCAGTGTGCTGATGGCGATGGGTATGATGATGCTCTCGCCGCTGATCATTTCGCTGCCGTTCAAGATCATGCTGTTCGTGCTGGTGGATGGCTGGGCGCTGATTATCGGCACCCTGGCCAGCAGTTTCGGAGGTGTCTCGCCATGACGCCGGAAGTCGCGGTCGATATCTTTCGTGAAGCGCTGTGGCTGACCACTTTGATGGTCGCGATTCTGGTGGTGCCGAGCCTGTTGGTCGGTTTGCTGGTGGCGATGTTTCAGGCGGCGACGCAGATCAACGAACAGACCCTGAGCTTCCTGCCGCGTCTGCTGGTGATGCTGGTGACCCTGATCGTCGCCGGCCCGTGGATCGTGCAGACGTTCATGGAATACATCATTCAGTTGTACAAAAACATTCCGATGGTCATCGGCTAAGCCATGCAATCGCTGCTTCAGTTGACCGACACCCAGATCAGTACCTGGGTGGCGTCGTTCATGTTGCCACTGTTTCGCGTCGCCTCGATGCTGATGGTCATGCCGGTGTTCGGCACCACGCTGGTGTCGCGGCGGATACGCCTGTATTTCGCCGTGGCCATCACCGTGTGCATTGCCCCGGGGCTGCCGCCGATGCCGGACGTCAGTCCGCTTGCTCTCAGTGGCTGGTTACTGATTGCCGAGCAGATTCTGGTGGGGGCGGTGCTGGGGTTTTCCCTGCAGCTGTTTTTTCAGGCGTTTGCCGTGGCCGGGCAGATTGTCGCGATCCAGATGGGTATGGGCTTCGCCTCGATGGTTGACCCGGCCAACGGCGTCTCGGTGGCGGTGATCGGGCAGTTTTTCACCATGCTGGTGACCTTGCTGTTCCTGTCGATGAACGGCCACCTGGTGGTCTTCGAAGTGCTCACCGAGAGCTTCACCACGCTGCCGGTGGGTGGCGGGTTGATGACCGCGCAATACTGGGAGCTGGCCGGCAAGCTTGGCTGGGTTCTCGGGGCGGCGTTGTTGCTGGTGCTGCCGGCAGTCACTGCGCTGCTGGTGGTCAACATCGCGTTCGGCGTGATGACCCGCGCCGCGCCGCAACTGAACATTTTCTCCATCGGTTTCCCGCTGACTCTGGTACTGGGCCTGTTCATTGTCTGGGTCGGTCTGGCGGACATCCTCAATCAGTATCAACCGCTGGCCTCCGAGGCCTTGCAGTTGTTACGCGAACTGGCACGGGCGCGCTGAGCCATGGCAGAGAGCGAAAGCGGTCAGGACAAAACAGAAGACCCCACGGACAAACGCAAAAAAGACTCCCGTGAGAAGGGTGAGATTGCCCGCTCTAAAGAGCTCAACACCCTCGCCGTGATGATGGCCGGTGCCGGTGCGCTGCTGGTGTTCGGCGGCATGCTGGCCGAAGACCTGATGGAGCTGATGCGCCTGAACTTCACTCTCTCGCGCGAGGTGATCATGGATCAGGGCGCTATGGGCAGGTTCCTGTTGCAGTCCGGCCAGATGGCGCTGTTGGCGATCCAGCCGATCATGATCACCCTGTTGCTGGCGGCGTTGATCGGGCCGATCTCCCTCGGTGGCTGGCTGTTTGCCGCCGGTTCCATGGCGCCCAAATTCAGCCGGATGAACCCGGCGGCAGGCCTGAAGCGGATGTTCTCGTTCAAGGCTGTGGTCGAGCTGCTCAAGGCGCTGGCCAAGTTTCTGATCACCCTGGGGGTGGCGTTGGCGGTGTTGTCGGCGGATGTCGATGATTTCTTGCGTATCGCCCACGAGCCGCTCGAAATGGCGATCATTCACAGCGTCACGCTGGTCGGCTGGAGTACCTTGTGGCTGGCCTGCGGCCTGATCATCATCGCCGCCGTCGACGTGCCGGTGCAGCTCTGGGAAGCCCACAAGAAACTGCTGATGACCAAGCAGGAAGTGCGCGACGAGCACAAGGATCAGGAAGGCCGGCCGGAGGTCAAGCAGCGCATCCGCCAGACCCAGCGCGAGATGTCGCAGCGGCGGATGATGGCGGCGATTCCCGACGCCGACGTGGTCATCACCAACCCGACCCACTACGCCGTCGCGCTCAAGTACGACGCCGAGAAGGGCGGGGCGCCGATGCTGCTGGCCAAGGGCAGCGATTTCCTCGCGCTGAAGATCCGCGAAATCGCCGTCGCCAACAACGTCATGCTCCTCGAATCGCCGGGGCTGGCGCGCTCGATCTACTACTCCACCGAACTCGAGCAGGAAATTCCCGGCGGCCTGTACCTGGCGGTCGCCCAGGTGCTGGCCTACGTCTACCAGATCCGCCAGTACCGCGCCGGCAAGGGCAAGCGCCCGGATCCACTCAAGGACGATTTGCCGATCCCGCCGGATCTGCGGCGCGACTCCTGACTTGACAGTGACGCAATAAAAAACCGCCATCCCGATTGAACGGGGTGGAGGTTTTTTATGCCTGACCCAAAGATATTTCGGCTCCTGCCGCGGTCATTGTGGTGAGGGGATTTATCCCCGATGGGCTGCACAGCGGCCCCAGACTTCAATCTTTCAGAAATACCGCGAGTTCAGGTTTTACGACTGCTGCGCAGCCGAGCGGGAGCAAGCTCCCTCGCCACAGGTTCTTGCCTGCCTTCTTAGCCCGGTAATTCCAGATTATCCAGCGCCCGATTCACCGCCAGCTCCCCCGCCTGACCCAATGAAACGTCGGCTCCTGCCGCAGTCACTGTGGCGAGGGAGCTTGCTCCCGCTGGGCTGCGCAGCAGACCCAAATCCTGTCACTGCAAATTTTCAGAAATACCGCGAGTTCAGGGTTTACGGCTGCTGCGCAACCGATCGGGGATGAATCCCCTCGCCACAGGTTCTTGCCTGCCTTCTTAGCCCGGCAACTGCAGATTATCCATCACCCGATTCACCGCCAGCTCGCCAAGCATGATCAATTGCGCAATACCCAACAGCGTCCTGCGCTGCGACGCCGGTATGAGGTGGGCGAAGTCATTGGCGATTGTTCTGGCTGAAGCGAGTGTTTCGCAGGCATCGGCCAGCAGTTCTTCGTTTTTGAAGTCGGCGGTCACGGCGTACATCGAGCGGGTTTTGCGTTGAATGGGCGTGGCGCCGGGAGAGCAGAGGTAGTGGTCGAGGGCGCGGTCGGCGGCTTCGTGGAGTTTTTTTGAGTCGAGGGATTCGTAGGGGGAGGTGGCGTCGGTTTCGGGTGGGTTGGGTGTTGGTTTGATCATCGGTAAAGCCTCTAGAGTAGTGAGGCCGGCACCGTTCGCTGCTAACGAAGGAGGTGGCGGCTGTACGCGGGTTAGCAGACCAGGACTCTAGAACCCGGCGCACCGAAGTGCCCCACGCAAAGCCGCCATAACGACAACGGACTTTGTGCGTCTAGAGAAACCCCGGGCTGCTAAACCCGATCACTGAACAATCAGCGACCGACCCACAATAGAACCCGACCCCAAGGCGCACAAGCCGGCGGATTCTGGCGTAGCTGTAGGCAATGGCGCAAGAATATGTAGCCCGCAAGGCGTGTCTGGAGGTGTCTTTTAAACGCCAGCGTTTAAAGGTGCTGCGCATGATTCTGTGGTGTCGTAGATGGCCTCTTCGCGAGCAAGCCCGCTCCCACAGAGGATCTGTGTGATACCGCCAATCTGTGTTCATTGCGGCGCGATTCCTGATAAATCAAAAGACCGCGGCCTTCCGCTTGTCGGAAAAAGACCTCTACCTGTTAGTTCTGACAGTGGACACAAAGTGCATTCAGCTATCCCATGTTCCTTGGCAGGTTTCACGGGCAAGTCGCCTTCTGACCTGTCTTTAACATTCGCCAAGGAGAAGGTCATGCCAGAGGACTACAGAAAGCTTGAAGGGATGAAGTTTGATTTCGTTTCCGGGTCGGTGGTGAAAGAGTCTGATCATATCGCTTGCACGTTCACTTTTATGGCGATGTTGGACTTCACGCATTTCGTGCACATGAGCGATGCGTATGTGCCGGGCTATCTCGATTCGTATATCAATGCGATCACGCCAAGGTTGGACGGGGTAGCCCACCATGGTCTCTACAACAGATTCAATAGTGCCGCTGGCAACATTGGCACCGTTAAAGAGTTGGTCAGCGTTTTCTCTTCGCCCAACAACTACTACGATATATGGAGCAGCATTGGCGGTGGCCTACTGATGCGTTATCACAAACCACAATTTCACATGGTCGGTGATCAGTTACAGGTCACGGGAGGACAGGACTTTCGATGGGAGATCGAGCCGCGGATCAAGAGGAAGATCGAGCCGCGGATCAAGCGGAAGATCGAGCCGCAGGATGTGCCGGACATTTACTTTGTCTGGGCACTGAGTGTGTTGAAGGCAGATCCCGACAATCCTTTTCATGAGCCTGAGAAAATCGTGACATTAGGCGATTCTGAGGAAGCGCTTGTCGACGTGGGAGGGAAGCAGATCCGTAAGGGTACGCGCTACCTGGTGGGCCGCAATTTGCGTCTTGGTGAGATTAATCCAGAGCAAATTTTGACTGCCGGGTATCCGTGAGTGAGCGGGTTTTCTGATTTTTTTCACCTGGGCTAAGGGTGATAGCCGTCTGCGTCTGTTTTGCGGTCGGCTCCATGGCGCCCAGCTTCTGGCAAGACAATTCCCCTGAAGCAAACCTCAATTTCAATCCCCGGCAAAAGTTGGAAGGCTTCTTGCAGTAGCCGCCGTGCGCCTGCTTTGGGCGTCAAAAGTTTGCTTTAAAGGAACGGGGAAAACCGGTGGATCGCTCTCAGTTATTCAACACTGCTCGCTCGAATGTTGCCGACCTCAGTCGAGGCAATCTGGGCGTGCCGTTGTTGCTGCTGGTCATGCTGGCGATGATGATGTTGCCGGTGCCGCCGTTCCTGCTGGACGTGTTTTTCACCTTCAACATCGCCCTGTCGATCGTCGTCCTGCTGGTCTGCGTGTATGCGCTGCGGCCGCTGGATTTCGCGGTGTTCCCGACCATTCTGCTGGTGGCGACGCTGCTGCGGTTGGCGTTGAACGTGGCCTCGACGCGGGTGGTGATGCTCCACGGTCAGGACGGCCACGCCGCTGCCGGTAAGGTGATTCAGGCCTTCGGTGAGGTGGTGATCGGCGGTAACTACGTGGTCGGTATTGTGGTGTTCGCGATCCTGATGATCATCAACTTCGTCGTGGTGACCAAGGGTGCCGGGCGGATTTCCGAGGTGAGCGCACGCTTCACCCTCGACGCGATGCCCGGCAAACAAATGGCGATCGACGCCGACCTCAACGCCGGTCTGATCGACCAGAACCAGGCCAAGGCGCGCCGTCAGGAAGTGGCCCAAGAGGCCGAGTTCTACGGTTCGATGGACGGTGCCAGCAAGTTCGTCCGTGGTGACGCCATCGCCGGCCTGCTGATTCTGTTCATCAACCTCATCGGCGGTATGGCCGTCGGTATCTTCCAGCACAACATGACCTTCGCCGACGCGGGCAAGGTTTACGCCTTGCTGACCATCGGTGACGGTTTGGTGGCGCAATTGCCATCACTGTTGTTATCGACAGCGGCCGCGATCATGGTGACCCGTGCTTCCGGTTCGGAAGACATGGGCAAGCAGATCAATCGGCAGATGTTCGCCTCGCCCAAAGCCTTGGCGGTGGCGGCCGGTCTGATGGCGGTCATGGGCTTGGTGCCGGGCATGCCGCACTTCTCGTTCCTGAGCATGGCCGCGCTGGCGGCCGGTGGCGCGTACCTGTTCTGGAAAAAGCAGAACGTCGCCAAGGTCCAGGCGCTGCAAGAAGTTCAGCGTCAGCAGGAACTGTTGCCGTCGCCGGCCCGCGCCATGGAAACCAAGGAGCTGGGCTGGGATGACGTGACGCCGATCGACATGATCGGCCTGGAAGTCGGTTACCGCCTGATCCCGTTGGTGGATCGCAATCAGGGCGGGCAGTTGCTGGCGCGGATCAAGGGCGTGCGCAAGAAGCTCTCGCAGGACCTGGGCTTCCTGATGCCGACCGTGCACATCCGCGACAACCTCGATCTGGCGCCGAGCGCCTATCGCCTGACTCTGATGGGGGTGATTCTGGCCGAAGCCGAGATCTATCCGGACCGCGAACTGGCGATCAACCCGGGGCAGGTTTACGGCACGCTCAACGGCATTACCGCCAAAGATCCGGCTTTCGGCCTGGAGGCGGTGTGGATCGAAGTCAGCCAGCGCGCGCAGGCGCAGTCGCTCGGTTACACCGTGGTCGACGCCAGTACCGTTGTCGCGACCCACTTGAATCAGATTCTGTACAAGCACTCCAGCGAGCTGATCGGCCACGAGGAAGTGCAGCAACTCATGCAATTGCTGGCCAAAAGCTCGCCGAAACTGGCTGAAGAGTTGGTGCCGGGGGTGGTTTCGCTGTCGCAGCTGCTCAAAGTGCTGCAGGCGCTGCTGGCCGAACACGTGCCTGTGCGCGATATCCGCAGCATTGCCGAGGCTATCGCCAACAACGCCGCCAAGAGTCAAGATACCGCCGCCTTGGTGGCCGCAGTACGCGTCGGCGTATCCCGCGCCATCGTCCAAAGCATTGTAGGCACTGACTCCGAGCTGCCTGTGATCACTCTGGAACCAAGGTTGGAACAAATATTGCTCAATAGTCTGCAGAAGGCAGGACAAGGCTCGGAAGAGGGCGTTCTGCTGGAGCCAAGCATGGCCGAGAAGCTGCAACGTTCGCTTATCGAAGCGGCGCAGCGCCAGGAAATGCAAGGTCAGCCGGTGATCCTGTTGGTAGCAGGCCCGATCCGCGCGATGCTCTCGCGTTTCGGCCGCCTCGCAGTTCCAGGGCTGCACGTGCTGGCCTACCAGGAAATTCCGGACAACAAGCAAGTGACCATCGTTGCGACAGTAGGGCCCAACGGCTGAGGTAGTGGTTTATGCAAGTTAAGCGTTTTTTCGCCGCCGATATGCGTCAGGCCATGAAGCTGGTTCGTGATGAGCTGGGCGCTGATGCCGCCATCATTGGCAACCGCCGCATTGCCGGCGGCGTCGAGCTGACGGCGGCGCTGGATTACAAATTGTCGGCGCTGGCGCCACGGGTTCCGAACATGGAACTCGAGGACGAGCTGCGCAAGACCCAGTCGCGCATCGTGACCGCCCAGGCCGAACTGAGCCTGCGTGGCGAAGCCGACGGCAACACCAATCGCCAGTTGTTCGCCGGGCTGCCGTTGACGGCCGGCCTGCCGCTGACCGCTGCCGAGCCGTTGAGCGAACCGACTTACGCCGCCCCGGCGCGTCCGGCGCCCGCGCCTGCCCAGTCGTCCGCGGGCATCGATCCGCGTGCGCTGGATTCGATGCGTTTCGAACTGAACAGTTTGCGTGAGCTGATGGAAGTGCAGCTCGGCACGCTGGCCTGGAATCAGCTGCAAGGCAGCCGTCCGGCACAAGCCAATCTGTATCGTCGTCTGCAACGCATCGGTCTGTCCGGGCCGTTGTCGCGCGATCTGCTGGCGATGATCACCGATATTGAAGAACCACGTCAGGCTTGGCGCATGCTGCTCGCGCACCTGGCGCGGATGATTGCCGTACCGGAAGTCGAGCCGCTGGAAGAGGGCGGGGTGATTGCCATGGTCGGCCCGGCCGGCATGGGCAAGACCACCACCCTGGCCAAACTCGCCGCGCGCTACGTGCTCAAGTACGGCGCGCAGAATGTCGCGCTGGTCAGCATGGACAGTTTCCGTATCGGTGCCCAGGAACAGCTGAAGACCCTAGGCCGCATTCTCAATGTGCCGGTGACCCACGTCGATCCGGGCCAGTCGCTGGTGCAGGCGCTCGACCCGCTGCTGCGCAAGCGCGTGGTGCTGATCGATACCGCCGGCTTGCAGGCCAGCGATCCGGCTTTGCGCATGCAGCTGGAAAGTCTGGCCGGGCGTGGCATCCGTTCAAAAAATTATCTGGTGCTGGCAACCACCAGCCAGAAACAGGTTCTAACCGCCGCGTACCACAGTTACAAGCGTTGCGGGCTAGCCGGCTGCATCCTGACTAAACTGGATGAGACGGCCAGCCTTGGCGAAGTGTTGAGCCTGGCGATCAGTCATGAACTGCCGGTCGCGTACCTGACCGATGGCCCACGGATTCCGGATGATCTGCATCTGCCGCGCCGTCATCAACTGGTCAGCCGCGCCGTCAGCGTGCAAATGCAGGAAGAACCCAGCGAAGAAGCCATGGCTGACATGTTCGCTGATATCTACCACAGCCCGACCAAGCAGGTTGGCTGAGGTAATGAACCGTTTTTGTACCTACATCGATGGTCTGCCATGCATTGTTCCGGTTGAGAACGCGCAGCCAGTAATGTGGCCTCCGTCTATGCAAGACAAGGTAAAGAAATAACATGGGCAGCATGCATCCCGTACAGGTGATCGCGGTGACCGGCGGCAAAGGTGGCGTCGGCAAGACTAACGTGTCAGTGAACTTGTCTCTGGCGCTGGCAGAGCTTGGCCGTCGGGTCATGCTGCTGGACGCCGATCTGGGGCTGGCGAACGTCGACGTTCTGCTGGGACTGACCCCCAAACGTACTCTGGCCGATGTGATCGAAGGCCGCTGTGAGCTGCGCGACGTGCTGTTGCAGGGCCCCGGCGGGATCCGCATCGTGCCGGCCGCTTCCGGCACCCAAAGCATGGTGCACCTGAGCCCGGCGCAACATGCCGGTCTGATTCAGGCCTTCAGCGACATCGGCGACAACCTCGATGTGCTGGTGATCGACACCGCTGCGGGTATTGGTGACTCGGTAGTCAGTTTTGTCCGCGCCGCCCAGGAAGTGTTGCTGGTGGTCTGCGACGAGCCGACCTCGATCACCGACGCCTACGCGCTGATCAAACTGCTCAACCGCGACTACGGCATGAACCGCTTCCGCGTGCTGGCCAACATGGCGCAGAGCCCGCAGGAAGGGCGCAACCTGTTCGCCAAGTTGACCAAGGTCACGGATCGCTTCCTCGACGTCGCCTTACAATACGTCGGCGCCGTGCCGTACGACGAAAGCGTGCGCAAGGCAGTGCAGAAGCAGCGAGCGGTCTATGAAGCCTTTCCGCGTTCCAAGTGCGCGCTGGCGTTCAAGGCGATCGCGCAGAAGGTCGATACCTGGCCGCTGCCTGCCAACCCGCGCGGCCACCTTGAGTTTTTCGTCGAGCGCCTCGTGCAGCAAACAGCAGGGCCTGTGTTATGACCGCGAGCGGTATGAACTACTACAAGAAGTCGGCACGTGACGCGCAGTACGAGTTGATCGAGCGTTACGCGCCACTGGTCAAGCGCATTGCCTATCACTTGCTGGCGCGCTTGCCGGCGAGTGTGCAGGTTGAAGACCTGATTCAGGCCGGGATGATCGGCCTGCTCGAAGTCTCGACCAAATATGACGCCAGCAAAGGCGCCAGTTTCGAAACGTACGCGGGCATCCGGATCCGCGGCGCGATGCTCGATGAAGTGCGCAAAGGGGATTGGGCACCGCGCTCGGTTCACCGCAATACCCGTATGGTCAGCGATGCCATTCGCTCAATTGAAGCTAAAACCGGCCGTGACGCTAAAGATCACGAGGTTGCGGCCGAACTCCAATTGAGTCTCGACGATTACTACGGGATTTTGAATGACACCCTGGGCAGCCGGCTGTTCAGTTTCGACGACCTGTTGCAGGACGGCGAACACGAAGGGCTGCACGAGGATGGCGCCAGTGCTCATCTTGAGCCGTCACGCGATCTGGAAGATGAACGCTTCCAGGCGGCGCTGGCGGACGCGATTGCCAATTTGCCGGAGCGTGAGCGACTGGTGTTGGCGCTGTACTACGACGAAGAGCTGAACCTCAAGGAGATCGGTGAAGTCCTTGGCGTCAGTGAATCGCGGGTCAGCCAGTTACACAGCCAGTGCGCGGCCCGTTTGCGGGGGCGTTTGGGGGAGTGGCGAGCGCGCTGAAGGCAGTGTGGGGACACTGCGAACGAGGCTGGTGCGGTGAGAACGGCACCGGTCTTGCTCTGTTGTGCTCCAGACAGTCTTCGAGTGCTGCGCCGATTGATTGAAGTGGCGCGTCCAGGTGCTGGGCGCGTTTAAGACTGCTTGGAGGTCGAATTGAACAAAGACATGAAAATCCTCATCGTTGATGACTTCTCAACGATGCGGCGGATCATCAAGAACCTGCTGCGCGATCTCGGGTTCACCAACACCGTCGAGGCCGACGATGGCACTACCGCCATTCCGGTACTCAACAGCGGCAGCATCGACTTTCTGGTAACGGACTGGAACATGCCGGGCATGACCGGTATCGACTTGCTGCGCCACGTGCGTGCCGATGAAAAACTCAAGCATCTGCCGGTGCTGATGGTGACCGCTGAAGCCAAGCGCGAGCAAATCATCGAGGCCGCTCAGGCTGGTGTGAACGGCTACGTGGTCAAACCTTTCACGGCTCAGGCGTTGAAAGACAAAATCGAGAAGATTTTCGAACGCATCGGCTGATGACGCGCGGGGGAGCTATGGAGCATAACGAATCTTCACAGGGCGATTTCGAGTCGACCCTGAAAAAACACGCGGTCGAACTGGTCGAGAGCCTTGAAAAAGGCAGGTTCGGCGACGCTGTGCAACTGATCCATGAGCTCAATCAGACCCGTGACCGCGGCCTGTATCAGGAAGTGGGCAAGCTCACACGCGAACTGCACAGTGCGATCGTCAATTTCCAGATCGATCCGCACATGCCGCAGGCCGAGGAAGTGTCGCAAATCACCGACGCCACCGAACGTCTGGGCTATGTGGTCAAGCTGACCGAAGCCGCGGCCAACCGCACCATGGATCTGGTGGAAAGCGCCACCCCGGTAGTCAATGGCCTGGCTGAAGAAGCCCAGGCCCTGAGCACCGATTGGGGCCGCTTCATGCGTCGTGAGGTCGGAGCTGAAGAGTTCCGTGAACTGGCGCGCCGGGTCGACGGTTTTCTGTCACGCAGCAGCACGGACAACCGTGCGGTGTCGAGCAACCTCAACGACATCCTGCTGGCTCAGGATTACCAGGACCTCACAGGTCAGGTGATCAAGCGTGTGACCCAACTGGTCACCGAAGTCGAAAGCAATTTGCTCAAACTCGTCCTCATGGCCAGTCAGGTTGACCGCTTTGCGGGCATCGAACACGACCGTGCCGCGATGCTTGCAGAAAAAGATCCACAAAAACATCTCTCGCAGGGTGAAGGTCCGCAGATTCATGCCGATAAACGAGAAGACGTTGTGTCCGGTCAGGACGATGTGGACGATTTGTTATCCAGCCTCGGATTCTAGAGTTTTGGAATTTTAGGTTTTTTGGGTTTTTAGACCTGTAGGAGCACCCCATTAATGAGCTTCGGCGCCGATGAAGAGATCCTTCAGGATTTCCTGGTTGAGGCCGGCGAGATTCTTGAGCAACTGTCCGAGCAACTGGTCGAGCTGGAAAGCCGCCCGGATGACGCAGATCTGCTCAACGCAATTTTTCGCGGTTTCCACACTGTAAAAGGGGGCGCCGGCTTCCTTCAGCTCAACGAGCTGGTGGAGTGCTGTCACATCGCCGAAAACGTGTTCGACATCCTGCGCAAGGGTGAGCGGCGCGTTGATGCAGAACTGATGGACGTGGTGCTTGAAGCGCTGGACGCGGTGAACAGCATGTTCAGCGAAGTCCGTGAACGTGCACCGATCACTGCTGCAACCCCGGAACTGCTGGCCGCGCTGGCGCGTCTGGCCGAACCGCAAACGGCCGACGAAGCACCGGCTTCGCCAGTGGCCGAGATGATCGAAGAACTGGTCGTCGAAGGCGATTCGAGCGATTCGGGCGACATCACCGATAACGAATTTGAACAGCTGCTGGATTCGCTGAACGCCGTCAAGGCCGAGGCCGAAGCCCCGGTTGCTGTTGCACCTGCGCCGGCTGCCGATGCGGCCGCCAGCGATGAAATCACCGACGCTGAATTCGAGTCGTTGCTCGATCAGCTGCACGGCAAAGGCCAGTTCGCGCCAGACGCCGTCGCACCGGCAGCGGCCGCTCCAGCGGCACCGGCGGCGGGCGACAGCTCGGACATCACCGACGACGAATTCGAAGCACTGCTCGATCAGTTGCACGGCAAGGGCAACTTTGCCGTTGAAGCGCTGGAGTCGGCGATCGCCTCGGCACCGGTTGCGCCTGCCGCACCGGCGGCCGCCGCTGCCGGCAGCGATCTGATCAGCGATCACGAATTCGAATCGCTGCTCGACGAGTTGCACGGCAAAGGCAAGTTCACCGACGTTGGCGCCGCTGCTGCGGGCACCGCGTCGACTGTGGCCGCGCCTGCCGCCAAGGCTGCTGCCGCTCCGGCCGCTGCGCCGAAGGCTGCTCCCAAGCCTGAGCCGAAAGCCGAAGCGCCAAAACCTGCTGCCGCTGCTGCGCCGGCGCCGGCCCGCGCCGCAGCTGCTCCGCCGCCGGAAAAACCGGCGAGCGAAGCCGAGACCACTGTGCGGGTCGATACCGCGCGTCTCGACGAAATCATGAACATGGTCGGCGAGCTGGTGCTGGTGCGTAACCGTCTGGTGCGCCTGGGTCTCAACAGCGGCGACGAAGCCATGTCCAAGGCCGTGTCGAACCTCGACGTGGTCACGGCTGACTTGCAGACCGCGGTGATGAAGACCCGGATGCAGCCGATCAAGAAGGTCTTCGGGCGCTTCCCGCGTCTGGTTCGCGACCTCGCGCGTCAGCTCAAGAAAGAGATCAATCTGGAACTGGTGGGTGAAGAAACCGACCTCGACAAAAACCTGGTCGAGGCCCTGGCCGACCCGTTGGTCCACTTGGTGCGTAACGCTGTCGACCACGGCATCGAATCGCCGGAAGAGCGCGAAGCTTCGGGCAAGGCCCGTGGCGGTCGCGTGGTACTGGCCGCCGAGCAGGAAGGCGATCACATCCTGTTGTCGATCTCCGACGACGGCAAGGGCATGGACCCGAACGTGCTGCGTTCGATCGCGGTAAAACGCGGTGTGATGGACAAGGACGCGGCCGATCGCCTGAGCGATACCGAGTGCTACAACCTGATTTTCGCCCCGGGTTTCTCGACCAAGACCGAGATCTCCGACGTGTCCGGCCGCGGTGTCGGCATGGACGTGGTGAAGACCAAGATTTCCCAGCTCAACGGTTCGATCAACATCTACTCGACCAAGGGCCAGGGCTCGAAGATCGTCATCAAGGTGCCGCTGACGCTGGCGATCATGCCGACCCTGATGGTGATGCTCGGCAATCAAGCGTTTGCGTTCCCGTTGGTCAACGTCAACGAAATCTTCCACCTCGACCTGTCGACCACCAACGTGGTGGATGGCCAGGAAGTGGTGATCGTGCGGGACAAGGCGCTGCCATTGTTCTACCTCAAGCGCTGGCTGGTCAGCTCCGCCGCTCACGAAGAGCAGCGCGAAGGCCATGTGGTGATCCTTTCGGTGGGCACCCAGCGGATCGGCTTCGTCGTCGATCAACTGGTCGGCCAGGAAGAAGTGGTCATCAAGCCATTGGGCAAAATGCTGCAGGGCACTCCGGGCATGTCCGGCGCCACCATCACCGGTGACGGCCGCATCGCGCTGATTCTCGATGTTCCAAGCATGCTCAAGCGTTACGCGACGAAGCGTATTTGAATCCGGGGCAGCGGGGCGACGACGTCCCGCTGCACCTAATGGAGTGTTTATGGCAGTCAAAGTCCTGGTGGTGGACGATTCGGGTTTTTTCCGCCGCCGCGTCTCGGAAATTCTTTCAGCGGATCCGAGCATCCAGGTGGTCGGTACGGCCACCAACGGTAAAGAGGCGATCGATCAGGCCCTGGCCCTCAAGCCGGACGTGATCACCATGGACTACGAGATGCCGATGATGGATGGCATCACGGCGGTGCGGCACATCATGCAGCGCTGCCCGACCCCGGTGTTGATGTTCTCCTCGCTGACGCACGAAGGCGCCCGGGTCACCCTGGATGCGCTGGACGCCGGCGCGGTGGATTTCCTGCCGAAGAATTTCGAAGACATCTCGCGCAACCCCGAGAAGGTCAAGCAACTGCTGTGCGAGAAGGTCCACAGCATCTCGCGCAGTAATCGTCGTTTCAGTGCCTACAGTGCGCCGGCTCCGGCCGCTGCACCGACGCCTGCGCCAGCCCCGGCGGCTTCGAGCTTCAGCAGCCACAGCGCTGCTGCACCGACGCGTCCGGCGCCGGCTCCAGCACCTGCGCGTGCGCCAGCCGCCAGCGCGTCGTCGCCGGCACCGAAACGCAAAGCCTACAAACTGGTTGCCATCGGTACCTCGACCGGCGGCCCGGTTGCCCTGCAACGGGTGCTGACCCAATTGCCGGCGAACTTCCCGGCGCCGATCGTGCTGATCCAGCACATGCCGGCGGCGTTCACCAAGGCGTTTGCCGAGCGTCTGGACAAGCTGTGCCGCATCAGCGTCAAGGAAGCCGAAGATGGCGACATCCTGCGTCCGGGCCTGGCGCTGCTGGCGCCGGGTGGCAAGCAGATGATGGTCGACGGCCGTGGCGCGGTGAAAATCCTGCCGGGCGACGAGCGTCTGAACTACAAGCCGTGCGTGGACATCACCTTCGGTTCCGCAGCCAAGTCCTACGGTGACAAAGTTCTGGCGGTGGTCCTCACCGGCATGGGCGCCGACGGCCGCGAAGGCGCGCGTCTGCTCAAACAGGGCGGCAGCTCGGTATGGGCACAAGACGAAGCAAGCTGCGTGATCTACGGCATGCCGATGGCCATCGTCAAAGCCGATCTGGCTGACGCGGTGTATGGCCTGGACGACGTCGGCAAGCACATCGTCGAGGCGTGTATCTGATGGATGTTTTAAGCCTTATCGGGATTATCCTGGCGTTCGTCGCCATCATCGGCGGCAACTTCCTTGAGGGCGGACACCTCGGCGCGCTGGCCAACGGCCCGGCGGCGCTGATCGTGCTCGGGGGCACCATCGGTGCCGCGCTGCTGCAATCGCCGATGAGCGCGTTCAAGCGCGCCATGCAGATTCTCGCCTGGATCCTGTTTCCGCCACGGGTGGACCTGGCCGGCGGCATCGACCGCGTGGTCAACTGGAGCCTCACCGCGCGCAAGGAAGGCCTGCTCGGCCTGGAAGGCGTCGCCGATGCCGAACCGGACAACTACTCACGCAAGGGCCTGCAACTGCTGGTCGATGGCGCCGAACCGGAAGCGATCCGCAGCATCCTCGAAGTGGACTTCTACACCCAGGAAGCGCGCGACATCGAGGCCGCCAAAGTCTTCGAAAGCATGGGCGGCTACGCGCCGACCATCGGCATCATCGGTGCGGTAATGGGCCTGATTCATGTGATGGGCAACCTCGCTGATCCGACGCAGTTGGGCAGCGGCATTGCCGTGGCATTCGTTGCGACCATCTACGGCGTGGCCAGTGCCAACCTGGTGTTGCTGCCGGTGGCGGCCAAGCTCAAGTCAATCGCGTTGCGGCAGTCGCGTTATCGCGAAATGTTGTTGGAAGGTATTTTGTCGATCGCCGAAGGTGAAAACCCTCGCTCTATCGAGCTGAAGCTTCAGGGCTTCATGGATTGATGGGGGTAATGGACTATGGCTCGCCGCAGGCATCAGGAAGAACACGTTAATCACGAGCGCTGGCTCGTGTCCTACGCGGATTTCATCACGCTGCTGTTCGCGTTCTTCGTGGTGATGTATTCCATCTCGTCGATCAACGAAGGCAAGTACAAGGTCATTTCCGAGGCGCTGATCGGGGTTTTCACTGACTCCGATCGCTCGCTCAAGCCGATCCCGATCGGCGAGGAACGGCCGAAGACCGTGACCCCGGCCAAGCCGCTGGTCAAGGACAGCGAGCAGGTTGACGCCGGTATCGCCGGGGCCAGCGATCCGCTGAAAAGCATTGCCGATGACATCAGTGCCGCGTTCGGCGACTTGATCGCTTCCAACCAGATGACCGTGCGCGGCAACGAGTTGTGGGTCGAGATCGAACTCAATTCCAGCCTGTTGTTCGGCAGTGGCGACGCAATGCCGAGTGATATCGCGTTCAACATCATCGACAAGGTCGCGGCGATCCTCAAACCGTTCGACAACCCGATCCACGTCGAAGGCTTCACCGACGATCAGCCGATCCGCACCGCGCAGTACCCGACCAACTGGGAACTGTCCTCGGCGCGTTCGGCGAGTATCGTGCGGATGCTGGCGATGCAGGGCGTCAACCCCGGGCGTCTGGCCTCGGTGGGTTACGGTGAGTTTCAGCCGGTGGCCAACAACGCCACCGCCGAAGGCCGGGCGAAAAACCGTCGTGTGGTGCTGGTGGTGTCGCGCAACCTCGATGTGCGCCGCAGCCTGACCGGTACCGGTACCGCCAATGCGCAACCGGACGCGGCATTGAAGCGCGCTGGCACACAAACTGCACCGTCCCCGGTCAAGACGCCGGGACGCGAGAGTGCCGTCAATTCTCCGTCGCCCGCATTAATACGCTGAGCTATGTCTCGGTCGAGCATCTCGGCCGGGAGGAACGAACCGAATGAGAGTCTGGGCAGTCGCCAATCAAAAGGGTGGTGTCGGTAAAACCACATCTTCCATCGCTTTAGCCGGATTGCTGGCGGAGGCGGGCAAGCGCGTGGTTGTGGTCGATCTCGACCCGCACGGCTCGATGACCAGCTATTTCGGCTACGACCCCGACAGCCTGGAACACAGCAACTACGACCTGTTTCTGCACAAGGGCAGCGTGCCGCAAGGCTTGCCCGGACAGTTGCTGCTGTCGACCAGCGACGAACGCATTTCCCTGTTGCCGTCGAGTACCGCACTCGCCACCCTTGAGCGCCAGTCGCCGGGGCAGAGTGGTTTGGGCCTGGTGATCGCCAAGAGTCTGGCGCAGCTGTGGCAGGACTTTGATTACGCGATCATCGACAGCCCGCCGTTGCTCGGCGTGTTGATGGTCAACGCCCTGGCCGCGAGCCAGCAACTGGTGATCCCGGTGCAGACCGAGCACCTGGCCGTCAAAGGTCTGGAGCGCATGGTCAACACCCTGGCGATGATCAACCGCTCGCGCAAACAGGCGCTGCCGTTCAGCATCGTGCCGACCCTGTTCGACCGCCGCACCCAGGCATCGCTGGGCACCTTGCGCGTGCTGCGTGACAAATTCCCGGAAGAGATCTGGCAGGGTTACATCCCGGTCGACACGCGTCTGCGCGACGCCAGCCGGGCCGGGGTCACGCCTTCGCAGTTCGATGGCAAGAGTCGTGGCGTGCTGGCTTACCGCGCGCTGCTCAAGCATCTGCTGGCGCAACAACTTGTTCCGCAGGTGGCCTGAGATGACCGTGTTCCGATCACGCATGCCTGAATTGCACAAATCCTGTGGGAGCGAGCCTGCTCGCGAAGCTGGCGACGCGGTTTCCCTGTCTGGCGCTGTTGACCGATGAACCGCCCAATCCAGCTGACATCGCGTCCGCAACTGGCGTTGCAGTCCTATCTGGACAGCCTGCTGCAGGAAATCCCTGACGAGTTGCCGCCAGTGGAAGTGCAGGTCGAGGCGCCGGTCGAGGTGGTCGAAAGCGCTGCGGCGCTGGATGAATTCCAGGCGGCGGTGCTTGAAGAGCAGGCGCGTGATGCGCAGAAAGCCGCCAAGCCTGCTGCCCCGGTTGCCGCGCCTGCCGCCGCACCGATCGCCAAGGCGCCAGTGGCGTTGATCGAAGAAGCCGAGCCGCCACGCGCGCCGGTATCGACACTCGCACCGCTGTTGCAAACCCAATTGCTGAAAACCGCGCCGGAACCGGTCGTGGCCGAACCGGCGTCGGTGGCGCCGGCACCCGTCGAACAGACGCTGGTGCCGCCAGTGGTGGAAGTGCACCTGCCACCGAGCAACACGCCGCCACCGGTGGAAACCGATGGCCGTCCGGCCTGGGCTTCGGAAGCCTTCGAATGCCTGTTGTTCGATGTTGCCGGGCTGACGCTGGCGGTGCCGCTGGTGTGCCTCGGTTCGATCTATTCGCTGGCTGGCCACGAATTGACGCCGCTGTTCGGGCAGCCGGAATGGTTCCTCGGGATTCTGCCGAGCCAGGCCGGCAATCTGAAAGTGTTGGACACGGCGCGTTGGGTCATGCCGGATCGCTATCGCGATGACTTCCGTCAGGGCCTGCAGTACGTGATTTCGGTACAAGGTTACGAATGGGGCCTGGCGGTGCATCAGGTCAGCCGTTCGTTGCGTCTGGATCCGAATGAAATCAAATGGAGAAGTCACCGGGGTCAGCGGCCATGGCTTGCCGGCACGGTGATCGAGCACATGTGTGCATTACTTGATGTAGCCGCGCTGGCCGAGTTGATCGCCAGCGGTGGGGCAAAGCACTTGGGCGGCCACAAGCCGCTACATAAATCGACATAGCAGCCGACATAACAGTCAGGCGAAGGCATTTTTCAATGCCTCCACACAGAACACACACCGCCCAGTGCGGTTTTTTCGAGGGGTCAGGGTATGAGTAGTCAGGCGACGAATGCAAAAGGTTCTGAAGATCCGATCCTGCAATGGGTGACCTTCAAGCTGGACAACGAAACCTACGGCATCAACGTGATGCGCGTTCAGGAAGTCCTGCGTTACACCGAAATCGCGCCGGTACCGGGTGCGCCAAGCTACGTGCTGGGCATCATTAACCTGCGCGGTAACGTGGTCACCGTGATCGACACCCGTCAGCGCTTCGGCCTGAACAGCGGCGAGATCAGCGACAACACCCGTATCGTCATCATCGAAGCCGACAAGCAAGTGGTCGGGATCATGGTCGACAGCGTGGCCGAAGTGGTTTACCTGCGTCAGTCGGAAATCGAGACTGCGCCAAACGTCGGCAACGAAGAGTCGGCCAAGTTCATCCAGGGCGTGTGCAACAAGAACAACGAGTTGCTGATCCTGGTCGAGCTGGACAAGATGATGAGCGAAGAAGAATGGTCGGAACTGGAGAGCATCTGATTGATTCTCGAGGTTGCGGTCATTGTCCTGTTCCTCTTCTGGGCAGGCACGCTGGCAATGTTTCTGGCGTACATCAAGGCGCAGCGGGTGATCGCTGCGCAACAGGCTCAGGGCGATGCGCTGCGTGATCAGCGCATCAAGGACCTGGCCAAGCGTGTCGACGACTATCAGAACGGCAACGTGCGCATGGGCGAAGCCCTGCACGAGCTGCGCTCGGTCGTCGGTCCGTTGCCGGACAAGATTGTCGCGCTGGAACAACGCGACCCGTCGAGCCTGTCGTTCGCCCAGGCGGCGAAACTGGTGGGCATGGGCGCGAGCGTCGATGAGCTGACCCAGTCCTGCGGCTTGACCCAGGCTGAGGCGGAGTTGATGCGCAAGCTGCACAGAAGTTGATATGCGTTGAGGCATGTCATTTGAATAAGAATCGCCGGTCATGCCGGCGATTTTTTTTGCGCTCGATTTGTTGCCTGATTCGCCCATGGCCGTCTGTCTGAACTGTTATTTCTGACAGTAGAGAATTTCGCTCATCGCTCCTCACACTGCTCGTGACTCGCGATAGTCCCGTCGGCTTTTCAGGCAGACGCGTCTGATCGCCAATTCACCGATCCAGCCAATCGTGGAGTGGGTATGCATTTGCCAGCCAGAATCGAGCGCGCAAGAAAAGTGCAGTCTCTCGGTGTTGCCGCCCTGTGGCTGGCAGTCGTGCTGCTCCTGACGGCTTGTCAGGCTCAGGTCAGCAGGCTTGCTCCAGAAGCCGATATTGCCGACCGGCAAAATTGTCACGGTGTCCACCTGGTCAATGTCGTTGCGCATATGGACGACGATCTGCTGTTTATTGATCCGCGGATTTCGCAAGTTCTGGCTGCCGGCGGCTGTGTGACCAGTATCTTCATGAACGGTGGCAGTTCTGGCGCCGGCTTCGACTATGTGTTGAAGCGCGAAAGCGCGTCGACAAAAGCCTATGAAAAAATGCTGGGTTTTGCGATCGGGTGGACGCCTTATCTGATATTCACTGATTCAGCCATTGTGATGAGCGTCAAGGCCAATGAGCGACCTGGATTGAAGCTCATATTTTTGCGTGTGCCGGGAGGGGACGTTCGTGGTGGAGATGTGCCGCTGGCCGATTTGCTCGACCTCGATAAAACTGTTCGGAGTTGGCCCTATCTGGACTCGGCTTCAGGTCCGGTAAACCTCTACAGTCGAACATCTTTTGTGCAGCTCTTGACTGAGCTGATCGTCAATGAAGGAGCCACCCGGGTGTATGCACTCAATCCGGACACCGTCCCGTACACGGAGCATCCTGACCATATTTATTCGGCACGTTTGACGCGCCTGGCCTTGCGCGGGATCAGTGCAGATATCCCGGTGGTTTATCACGAGACCTATCCCTCGGCGGCCGTCGCTCCTAACGTGGACCCGGCAGCGGTGCAGGCGAAACGGCATGTTGTCGCCAGTTACTTTCATTTTGAAGGGGCTGAGCCAGTCAGCAGTGCGTACAGTGAAGCCACCTGGAATGGCAATTGGGTGGCGCGACTCAATTTCACGCTCAGCCATGCTCACGCTGCCGGGCCACTGGTCAATATCCCTTTCAGACCGCTAGTCAATTTCCAGACGCAACAGTGCCTGGTTGCCAATGGATTGGGGCAGCAGGTGACACTGGATGGATGTGAGCCAGACGCTGACCAGCGCTGGGCGTTTGTGCCCTCCGACATTGCAGTCGGCGCGAGCAGGGGAGTTGCACTGCTGAAAACAGCCTCTGGCCATTGCATAGCGCGTCAGAATGGCCAATTGGTCGAACGCGCATGTGAAAGCAATGAGCCCTCTCAACACTGGACTCCGTGGGATTTCGGGAAAATCTATGTTCCCGGAGCGCAGGGGCAATGCCTGGACGGAGTACAGCCGAGCTTGATAGCGGATTGCAGGGAGTTTGCGGGTTCTACGTTGTGGGTGCGCAGCATCGATAACATCGACAGCAATGATTCGATGGAAGTGGCGCTGACGGGGGATGTCATCGGTGACGGGACGAACCGGACGGTACAAGTGCAGCGCCGGGAGGATGGTCCAGGTGTCGATATTTGGGTCACGTCGCTGGACGCAGACGCGATTGCATCCGAGAAATGGTATGAGGACAGACTTCCATTTGATCCAGACTCTTTTGATTCCGGGTGTGCTACAGCCCTTTGCTACGACACTACGCGCTATCTGCTGGCGGATTTCACAGGTGACGGCAAGGCTGATCTGATGGCGATATCGCCCGGAAAAGCTGACGAAACCATTTTCAGGCTATTGAAGAATGAAGGCGGGCATTTTGCTGATCCGGTTATCTGGCGTTCGGTTCCGCAAGGACATGCCTACCGGCAAGCTCAGCAATATCTGGCTGGCGACTTCAGGGGCGTCGGCAAGCAAGATGTGTTGATCGTGCAAACCCTGAATAACACAGTGTCCGATTTCTGGCTGATGGAGAATAAAGGGGCGAGTCTGGGCGTTCCTGCTCACTGGGGAGATGCTCGAAAAAACCCATTGCCGGTCCATTTCTACAGCGCCAGGCTGGACAACGATGGCAAGGATGATGTGCTCGCTGTTGATTCAAGTGAGCAGTTCTTGAAGCTGCTCACCTACAGGAGCAGTGGCCGTTCTCTGGATTTTGAAAAAGTCTTGGAATTGCCGGGCTTCTATTCTGCGCGTTCAAAGACCGCAGTGCTGGATTCGCCGATTACCAAACTGACCGATGTATGGGTGCTGCACGCTCGATCAGACGGTAGTGATATCAATTTCTGGAAAGTCGCAAATCCTGGCGGAGGAGAGTTCGAAGAGCCTTCGTCTCCGGCTTTCGAGACGAGCGTGCTTAATTGGGCCGACGTGCGGCCTTACGGGCTGGGGACGGGCAGGCAGATCCTGCTTCCCTATCGCGTCAACGATCCTGTGCATGAGTATTACTGGCGAATCGGGAAAGTCGGCTTCAAGGCACTGAATCTGTCCGAGCAAGGTAGGCCCGTCGGGATCAGGGATTATGGACGTTCACAGCGGTTTGAATGGGCGAACCTGCAGTGGCGAGCGCGCTTGAATTGAATGTCGAGCGGGAACGCGTGCACTTGAGCTTGTATCCGGCGCGGCCTAGTAATCAGCCCCGCGTTCGGTAACGTCCTTCTCGACCATCGGCGCATCCGGATCCTGCCCCTCGGGGAATTTCCCCTTCAGATTCCACGCGAACGCGATGATCTCGGCGATCGTGCGGTACAGCTCCTCGGGAATGCTGTCGCCCAGTTCCATCCGCGCCAACAGCCGCACCAGCTCGGCGTTTTCATAGATCGGCACTTCACAGTCGCGGGCAATGCGCAGGATTTCTTCCGCCAGTTCCTCGTCGCCCTTGGCGGTGAGGGTCGGGGCGTGGTTGCCGTCGTATTTGAGGGCGATGGCCTGGCGTGGAGCAGTGGAATCGTTCATGCGGTTTCATCGACCCAGCGGTGCTCGAGGCGGGTTTGATTGCCTTGCGGCGGGGTGCCGAGGTGGCAGTCGAGATCGCCGACATTCAGGCCTCGATCGAGCAGGCGCTGGCGCAGGGCGAACAGATTGTTGCCGATCAGGTCGGCGGTGTATGGGCGCTCGGCCCAGAGCTGACTCGACAGGCTGCCGGCAATCAACTGCGCCTGAATCTGCATCGGCCCCAACGGCTCCATGTCGAACGCCAGGTCGACGCGCCACAGCTGCTGTTTGGGCTCGCGTTCGTCACGGCGTTCGTTGGGTTGCGGTTCTCTTTCCGGCGCTTCTTCGCGCTGAAACTTGACCTGCAACGGCACGATGTCCTGCAGGTTGCGCATGGGGATTTCCAGCTGCCAGGTGCTGAGCAGACGGCCGTCATCGGTGACACCGGTCTGTTCCAGGCTCGACAACTGATGGCTTTGCAGGCGCGACACGGCGGCTGCAGCGAGGCGCAGCAGATGCTCAAGATCGCCTTCGCCGTCGAGGCTTTGCAGCAGGCGGTCGGGCAGCGGGAAACTGCTGGGCAGCGGTTTGGCGCTGACCTGACCGAGGGTGCCGAGGGCGTTGCGCACGAAGCTCGGCAGTGCTTGCGCCAGCGTGTTGGCAGCGATGATCGCGTTGAAACTGGCATTGCCCGGCGCACCCGGCGACAGCTGCGCGATCAGTTTGAGCAGATCGGCTTTCATGTCCGGGGCCAGCGCCGGATTCTGTCCGGTCAGCAGTTTGGCTTCGAGGAAGGCGCCGCTGTTGGCCAGGGCCAGCGCCACGCCTTTGGCGGTGCTCATTTGCTGCACATCGGGCAGGTTGGCGAGCAGGCGCGTGACGGCAGCGCGCAGATCCTGCGAGGTCTGATCGTCGTCGCTCGGCAGGTTTTGCAGAGCATTGAGCAAACCGTCCAGCGAACCTTGGCGAGTCTGTTGGCCGAGCAGTTGCTGGCTCACCGCCAATTGCTCCTGACGGCTGCTCAGTGGCACGAACTTGAGGGTTCGCGAATCTTCGACCAGTGCCGAGAGCAGGGTGCCGATGCGCAGTGGCGTCGGGCTGTCGATGTCCAGTGTGGCGCCACTTTGCGCGGTGTTGAGCAGGCTCACCAGCGAGCGGTACACCGTCGGCTGTCCCGGCACTTGCGGCAGTGTCTGCGAGGTCAGCACCTTGCCTTGCAGCAACGTGCCGACCGGCAACTGCGCCGTATCGATGCGGGTGAGGGCGGCGACGCTGCTGGCGATGGCCTGTTGCACGGTGATCGCCAGATTGCCCGCCGACGGCTGAGTGACGGCCAGGTTGGTGCCGGTCGGCAACGGCAGGTTGCTGCTGGCTTGCACGGTGGTCTGCCGGCCGCCGTCGACGGTGACCTTGAGCAGCAGTTGAAAGGTCTGATCCGCCTGCTTGAGTGACAACACCTCGGCCTGGGCGCTTTGCCCGGCGCCGATCAGGCCTTCGACCGGGGTCAGCAGCTTGAGCAACTCACCGCTCATCACCAGCGGACGCGCGTTCGCCGGGGTGGTGGGCGGGAGCGGGAGGATGTTCATTTCGCCTGTCATACGCGGACACAACCTGAGGAAATTGCGCTCTTGGGAGTAAGGCACGGCATGTATAATGCCGCGCGTCTTGCGCTTCGTTCAGAAAACATAGCAATTGTTTGATCCAGCTCTCTGCTTCGCACCGTCATTGCATTTATCCTGCATCTCTTTAACGGCCGCGCCAGAGCCGACTTGAACCGTATAAGGCCCGTGATCCCTTGACCAGTCCTGTCCTGCAAACCGTTGCCCTTGCCTGCGAGCGAGACCTGCGGCTGCTCTTCGAAAATCTCGAATTGACACTGGCCAGTGGCGATATGGTGCAGATCAGCGGCCCCAACGGCAGCGGCAAGACCAGTCTGCTGCGCCTGTTGTCCGGGTTGATGCAGCCGACCAGCGGTCAAGTGCTGCTCAACGGCCAGCCCTTGACTGCACAACCGAGCGAACTGGCGCGCAACCTGTTGTGGATCGGCCACGCTGCCGGGATCAAGGACCTGCTGACCCCGGAAGAGAACCTGTCCTGGCTCTGCGCCCTGCATCGGCCGGCCGGGCGCGAGGCGATCTGGCAGGCGCTGGCAGCCGTAGGATTGCGCGGATTCGAAGATGTTCCCTGCCACACCCTGTCCGCCGGTCAGCAACGCCGCGTGGCGCTGGCGCGGCTGTATCTGGACAGCCCGCCGCTGTGGATTCTCGACGAGCCGTTCACCGCGCTCGACAAACAGGGCGTGGCGCAGCTTGAAGAACACTTGGCCGGGCACTGCGAGCGCGGCGGTCTGGTGGTGCTGACCACGCACCACACACTGAGCCGGATGCCGGCCGGTTATCGCGATATCGATCTGGGGAACTGGGCAGTATGAGTGTGTTCGGCCTGCTGGTTGCCCGTGAGTCCCGTTTGCTGTTTCGTCGCCCGGCGGAACTGGCCAATCCGCTGATTTTCTTCGCCATCGTCATCGCCTTGTTCCCGCTGGCCGTCGGCCCGGAAACTCAAGTCTTGCAAAACCTGTCCCCGGGGTTAGTCTGGGTGGCCGCGTTGTTGTCGGTCCTGCTTTCGCTGGACGGACTGTTTCGCAGTGATTTCGAAGATGGCTCCCTGGAACAGTGGGTCCTTTCGCCGCACCCGCTGCCCCTACTGGTGCTGGCCAAGGTGCTGGCACACTGGCTGTTCTCGGGACTGGCACTGGTTCTGCTCTCGCCGTTGCTGGCGTTGATGCTCGGTTTGCCGGTCGCCTGCCTGCCGGTGTTGCTGTTGTCGTTGCTGCTGGGTACACCGGTGCTGAGCCTGCTCGGTGCGGTGGGCGCGGCGCTGACGGTTGGTTTGAAACGCGGCGGCCTATTGCTGGCGTTGCTGATTCTGCCGTTGTACATCCCGGTGTTGATCCTGGGCAGTGGCGCCTTGCAGGCCGCCTTGCAAGGCATGCCGGCGACCGGGTATCTGCTGTGGCTGGGTAGCCTGACCGCCCTGGCGATCACCCTGACACCTTTTGCAATAGCGGCTGGCCTGAAGATCAGCGTCGGCGAATAATGAGGTCTGGTTAAAATTTAACCAGCAAAGACCCTGAGACTGCTCACAGCGATGAGCGGCACCCGTGATGGAAACAGTATGAACTGGACCTGGTTTCACAAGCTCGGCTCGCCCAAGTGGTTCTACGGCATCAGCAGCAGGTTTCTGCCGTGGCTGAGCATTGCCGCGTTGCTGCTGATCAGCGTTGGCGTCGTCTGGGGCCTGGCCTTCGCGCCGCCGGATTATCAGCAGGGCAACAGCTTCCGCATCATCTATATTCACGTGCCGGCGGCAATGCTGGCGCAGTCGATCTACGTGATGCTGGCGGTGTGCGGCGTGGTCGGGCTGGTGTGGAAAATGAAACTGGCCGACGTCGCCCTGCAATGTGCGGCACCGATTGGTGCGTGGATGACCGCTGTGGCGCTGGTCACCGGGGCGATCTGGGGCAAGCCGACGTGGGGCTCGTGGTGGGTCTGGGATGCGCGGCTGACGTCGATGCTGATTCTGCTGTTCCTGTATTTCGGCGTGATCGCGCTGGGCAATGCCATCAGCAACCGCGACAGCGCCGCCAAGGCTTGCGCCGTGCTGGCGATCGTCGGGGTGATCAACATCCCGATCATCAAATACTCGGTGGAGTGGTGGAACACCCTGCACCAGGGCGCGACCTTCACCCTCACTGAGAAACCTGCGATGCCCGCGGAAATGTGGCTGCCGCTGCTGCTGACCGTGCTGGGTTTCTACTGTTTCTTCGGCGCCGTGCTGTTGCTGCGCATGCGTCTTGAAGTGCTCAAGCGTGAAGCCCGCGCCAGTTGGGTGAAAGAAGAAGTGCAGAACAGCCTGGAGGCCGCCCGATGAGTTTCGCTTCATTCGGCGACTTCCTCGCCATGGGCCATCACGGCCTGTATGTCTGGTCGGCCTACGGCATCTGTCTGGCGGTGCTGATCCTCAACGTGGTCGCACCGATCGCGGCCCGCAAGCGCTATCTGCAACAAGAGGCGCGTCGTCTGCGCCGGGAGAACGGCAAGTGAATCCGCTGCGCAAAAAACGTCTGACCCTCATTCTGGCGATCCTGGTCGGGGTCGGCGCTGCCGTCGGCCTGGCCCTCAGCGCCCTGCAGGAAAACATCAACCTGTTTTACACGCCGACCCAGATCGCCAACGGTGAAGCGCCGCACGACACGCGCATCCGCGCCGGCGGCATGGTCGAGAAGGGCTCGCTGCAACGTTCGCCGGACTCGCTGGACGTCAAATTCGTTGTCACCGACTTCAACAAAGCCGTGACCATCACCTATCGCGGGATCCTCCCGGATCTGTTCCGCGAAGGGCAGGGCATTGTCGCCCTGGGCAAACTCAACGCCGACGGCGTGGTGGTGGCCGATGAAGTGCTGGCCAAGCACGACGAGAAGTACATGCCGCCGGAAGTGACCAAAGCGCTGAAAGACAGTGGTCAATCGGCACCGACCCAAGCGAAGGAGGGTTGATCGATGACTTCTGCACTGTTTATTCCCGAACTCGGCCATCTGGCGATGATTCTGGCGCTGTGTTTTGCGCTGGTGCAGGCCGTGGTGCCGCTGTTCGGTGCGTGGCGCGGCGATCGTATGTGGATGGGCCTGGCCCAGCCGGCAGCGTGGGGTCAGTTTGCGTTCCTGCTGTTTGCCTTCGGTTGCCTGACCTACGCGTTCATGACCGACGATTTCTCGGTCGGTTATGTGGCGATGAACTCCAACAGCGCCTTGCCGTGGTACTACAAGTTCAGCGCGGTGTGGGGCGCCCACGAAGGGTCGCTGCTGCTGTGGGCGTTGATCCTCGGTGGCTGGACCTTCGCCGTGTCGGTGTTCTCCCGGCAGTTGCCGCAAGTCATGCTCGCCCGTGTGCTGGCGGTGATGGGCATGATCAGCACCGGTTTCCTGTTGTTCCTGATTCTCACCTCCAACCCGTTCTCGCGGATCCTGCCGCAGATTCCGGCCGACGGTCGTGACCTCAATCCGCTGCTGCAAGACATCGGCCTGATTGTGCATCCGCCGATGCTCTACATGGGGTACGTCGGCTTCTCGGTGGCGTTCGCCTTCGCCATCGCTGCACTGCTCGGTGGTCGTCTCGACGCCGCGTGGGCACGCTGGTCGCGCCCTTGGACGATTGTCGCCTGGGCCTTCCTCGGCATCGGCATCACCCTCGGTTCATGGTGGGCGTACTACGAACTCGGCTGGGGCGGCTGGTGGTTCTGGGACCCGGTGGAAAACGCCTCGTTCATGCCATGGCTGGTCGGCACCGCACTGATCCACTCGTTGGCGGTCACGGAAAAACGTGGCGTGTTCAAGAGCTGGACGGTGTTGCTGGCGATTGCCGCATTTTCGTTGAGCCTGCTCGGTACGTTCCTCGTGCGCTCCGGCGTGCTGACTTCGGTACATGCGTTTGCCTCGGACCCTGAGCGCGGCGTGTTCATTCTGATCTTCCTGCTGTTCGTGGTCGGCGGTTCGCTGACGCTGTTTGCGTTGCGCGCTCCGGTGGTCAAGAGCCAGGTCGGCTTCAACCTGTGGTCGCGGGAAACCCTGCTGCTGGGCAACAACCTGGTGCTGGTGGTGGCGGCGTCGATGATTCTGCTCGGCACCCTGTATCCGCTGATTCTCGATGCCTTGAGCGGCGCCAAACTGTCGGTTGGCCCACCGTACTTCAACGCGTTGTTCATCCCGTTGATGGCGTTGCTGATGGTGGTGATGGCGGTCGGCGTGATCGTGCGTTGGAAGGACACCCCGGTGAAGTGGCTGGCGAACATGCTGACCCCGGTGTTGCTCGGCAGTGTCGCATTGGCCGTGGTGGCTGGTGTCGCTTACGGCGATTTCAACTGGGCGGTGATCGCGACGTTCCTGCTCGCCGCGTGGGTGTTGCTCGCCGGGGTGCGCGACATCTTCGACAAGACTCGCCACAAGGGCCTGATCAAAGGTCTGCCAACCCTGACCCGCAGCTACTGGGGCATGCAGATCGCGCACTTGGGCATCGCCGTGTGCGCCCTCGGCGTGGTGCTGTCGAGTCAGAACAGTGCCGAGCGCGACCTGCGTCTGGCGCCGGGCGAATCGATGTCCCTGGCCGGTTATCAGTTTGTTTTCGAAGGTGCCAAGCACTTCGAAGGGCCGAACTTCACCTCCGACAAGGGCACCATCCGGGTGATCCGCGACGGCAAGGAAATCAGCGTGCTGCACCCGGAAAAACGCCTGTACACCGTGCAGAGTTCGATGATGACCGAGGCCGGGATCGATGCCGGTTTCACCCGCGATCTCTATGTTGCACTGGGCGAGCCGCTGGAAAACGGCGCGTGGGCGGTACGGGTTCACGTCAAACCGTTCGTGCGCTGGATCTGGTTCGGCGGTTTGCTGACCGGTCTGGGCGGATTGCTGGCGGCGCTGGATCGGCGTTATCGAGTCAAGGTCAAAGCCCGGGTGCGTGAAGCCCTCGGCCTGCAAGGAGCGGCTGCATGAGACGTTGGTTGATGCTGGTACCCCTGGCGATTTTCCTGCTGGTGGCGGTGTTTCTGTATCGCGGTCTGTACCTCGATCCGGCGGAGCTGCCGTCGGCGATGATCAACAAGCCATTCCCGGAGTTCAGCCTGCCGAACGTGCAGGGCGACAAGAACCTGACCAAGGCTGACATTCTCGGCAAACCGGCACTGGTCAACGTCTGGGGCACCTGGTGCATTTCCTGCCGGGTCGAGCACCCGGTGCTGAACAAACTGGCCGAGCGCGGCGTGGTGATCTACGGCATCAACTACAAGGACACCAACGCCGATGCCTTGAAGTGGCTGGCCGAATTCCACAACCCGTACTCGCTGGATATCCGTGACGACGAAGGTTCGCTGGGCCTCAACCTCGGCGTGTACGGCGCGCCGGAAACCTTCTTCATCGACGCCAAGGGCATCATCCGCGACAAGTACGTCGGGGTGATCGACGAGCAGGTCTGGCGCGAAAAACTCGCAGCCAAGTATCAGGCGCTGGTCGATGAGGCCAAGCCATGAAGCGCTTTATCGCTGCCGTGGTCTTGGGCCTGAGTCTGGCCGGCGTGGCGCATGCCGCGATCGACACTTACGAGTTCGCCAAGGAAGGCGATCGCGAGCGTTTCCGCGAGTTGACCAAGGAACTGCGCTGCCCCAAGTGCCAGAACCAGGACATCGCCGACTCCAACGCACCGATCGCCGCTGACCTGCGCAAAGAGATTTTTCGCATGCTCGGCGAGGGCAAGGACAATCAGCAGATCATCGATTTCATGGTCGATCGCTACGGTGATTTCGTCCGCTACAAACCGGCGCTCAATGCCAAGACTGCACTGCTGTGGTTCGGCCCGGCCGGCCTGTTGTTCGGCGGTCTGGTGGTGATCGCAGTGATCGTTCGCCGACGCCGCGCACAACGCACCGAGACGCCGCCATCGCTGTCCACCGAAGAGCGTCAGCGCCTCGACCAACTGTTGGATAAAAACCAAGAATGATTGATTTCTGGCTTGCCGCAGGGCTGTTGCTTCTGGTCGCCCTGAGTTTTCTGCTGATCCCGGTTTTGCGTGGCCGTCGCGCCCAGCGTGAAGAGGATCGAACTGCCCTGAACGTGGCGCTGTATCAGGAGCGTGTCGCCGAGCTGCAAGCGCAGCAGGCCGAAGGCGTACTCGATGCCGCGCAAATGGACAGCGGTCGCGCGGAAGCTGCGCGTGAGCTGCTCGCCGATACAGAAGGCGTTGCCGCACCGCGTGTGTCGAAACTGGGCAAGCCGTTGCCGTTGTTGGCAGCGGTGCTGGTGCCAGTGTTGGGCTTGGGTCTGTACCTGCATTTCGGTGCTGCCGATAAAGTCGAACTGACCCGCGAATTCGCCCAGGCGCCGCAGTCGATGGAAGAGATGACCCGGCGTCTGGAGCGTGCCGTCGCCGCGCAACCGGATTCGGCGGAAGGCCTGTACTTCCTCGGGCGCACCTACATGGCCCAGGATCGTCCGGCAGATGCGGCCAAGATGTTCGAACGCGCCGCCAACCTGGCCGGTCGCCAGCCGGAGCTGCTCGGCCAGTGGGCGCAGGCGCAGTATTTCGCCGACGGTAAAAAGTGGTCGGACAAGATCCAGGCCCTGACCGATGAAGCGCTGAAAGCCGATCCGAAAGAAGTCACCAGCCTCGGCCTGCTCGGCATCGCCGCGTTCGAGGGTGAGCGTTATCAGCAGGCAATCGACTATTGGAACCGGTTGCTGGCGCAGTTGCCAGAGGGCGACAACTCCCGCGCCGCCTTGCAGGGCGGGATCGAGCGAGCCACCGAGCGCCTGCAAGCCAGTGGCGGCAAGGACGCGGCCACGCCAGCAGCCAAGGTTGCCGCTCTGCTCAAGGTGCGCGTCGATCTGGCCAGCGAACTCAAAGGCAAGGTGCAACCGGGCGACAGCGTGTTCATCTTCGCCCGCGCCGTTTCCGGCCCACCGGCACCGCTGGCGGCCAAGCGTCTGACCGTGGCCGATCTGCCGGTCACTGTCGAACTGGGCGATGCCGACGCGATGATGCCGCAGTTGAAACTGTCGAACTTTCCTGAAGTCCAACTGGTTGCACGCATCTCTCGCGCCGGTCAGCCAACCGCCGGGGAGTGGGTAGGTCGCAGCGGCCCGCTGGCCAGCAGCACCACCGCGCCGCAAACACTGACCATCGACAGCCCGGACAAATAACCCCGGAACCCACAGGAAAGCACCGCCATGCACAGCCTCGCCCGCATCTCCGTCATCACATTGGCCTTGAGCATGAGCGCATGTGCGGTGCACCGGCCGGAACCGACCACCAACCTACCGCCGATCCCGCCGTCACAACCGAGCCCGACCCCGTCGACCTCGCCGACACCGGGCAAAAGCATCCCGGCCAAACCGTCCAAGCCAGTCCCACGCACCTCAGCCAGCTTCGCCCCACCACCGGGCGGCAACAGCCACTGGGACCAGAAGCTCGGCGTCTACGTCCTCGACGACCAGCCCAACACCTTCTACCGCCAGCGCACCTACTTCCGCTGGAACAACGGCTGGACTCGCTCCGTCAGCCCCAACGGCCCTTGGGAAGACACCGATATCCACGGCGTGCCGCCGGGATTGGGCAAACAGTTCGGGCAGTAATGAAAAACGGCGATCTCTGGATCGCCGTTTTTTTGTCTGGTGTTCACAAAATGATTATTCAGAGAATCGCACGATAGGCGCTTAGCGCCCGAACTGGTGAATGCCTCACTCGTATCCTGTCCTTAACGCCTGTGCCTGCTCCGCGAGAAGCGCCATTGCCTGCTCGCTGGCGGTGTCGCGCCGGGTTTTATAGTCCATCAAATCGGCGAAACGCACACGTCGGTGCTTGCCGGTTTTGTGGTAGGACAACTCGCCACTTTCCAGCAGTTTTATCAGGTGCGGGCGTGAGACGTTGAGCAGATCGGCGGCTTCTTGCGTGGTCAGTTCGGCGTGCACCGGTACGACTTTGACGGCGTTGCCTTCAGCCAGCGCCGCCAGAATATCCACCAGCAAGCGCAGTGCAGAGGTGGGTAGCTCGACCTGGTGCGCCTGATTCTGCTCGTCGAAAATCTGAATGTGCTGCGTGTCGAATTGGGTCGCGAGGTAGGCGGCGAGCGCGCGTTTGCCTTCAATTGCGGCTTTGACTTCGCGCTCCACCGGGAAGTTGATAGAGGGGTGAAGGACGATCGACATAATGGATTCCAGCATTCTGAATAGAGGATGCTGAAACGTTATTCGAATTAAACGAAAATCGCAATAAACGAAACGCGGCCTGTCAGGTCAGGTGTTTCAGCAAATTTTCCATGTACTCCACAAACGCCCGCGCCTTCGTACTGACCATCCGCCCCGTGGGAAACACCGCCCACAAGTCCTGATCCGGCAAACGCCAGTCACTCATCACCGCCCTGACCGCACCGCTTGCCAGCTCCGGGGCGAACATCCATTGCGAGGCGATGGTCAGGCCCTGGTCGGCCAGCACGGCTGCACGCAAACCCTCGGCGGCGCTGACCCGCAGGCGGCCGGTGAGGGTTTGCGTCTGTTGTTCGCTGCCCTGAGTGAAGGTCCAGGTGGCGCCGCCGCTGAGGTTGTAGACGATGCCTTGGTGCTTATCCAAATCGGCAGGGCAGCTCGGCTCGCCGTGGCGGGCGAAGTAGGCCGGGGTGCCGAGCACTACGCGGCGACAGTCGGCGATTTTACGCACGGTGAGGCTGGAGTCGCTGAGCGGGCCCATGCGCAGGGCGACGTCGATACCTTCTTCGACCAGATTGATATTGCGGTCATCGAGCATCAGGTCGATGTTCAGCTGTGGATGCTGCTCGAGAAACGGCCCCAGCTGCGGCACGACGTGCAGGCGGCCGAAAGTCACCGCAGCGCTGATCCGCAGGTTGCCGCTTAAACCGCTGGCGCTGCCACGGGCGGCGTTATCGGCTTCGTTGGCTTCGTCGATGGCGCGTCTGGCCCGTTCGAAAAACGCGAGTCCGGCTTCGGTCGGGGTCAGGCCGCGAGTCGAGCGCAGCAACAGGCTGACCGCCAGGCGTTTTTCCAACTGAGCGATGGTTTTCGACACGGCGGGCTGGCCGATATTCAGCCGTCGGGCGGCGGCGGAAAAGGAGCCGGTTTCGACCACGTAGACGAAGGTTTCCATGGCGGCGAGGCGGTCCATCATTCTTCCTGCAAATCTGAAAGTTGTCGTAGTCCCCTTGTGGGAGCGGGCTTGCTCGCGAAAGCGGTCTGACATTCAGCACATGTATTGGCTGATCCAACGCCTTCGCGAGCAAGCCCGCTCCCACAGGGAATAGGGTGCTGAGTGTAATCCGCGTCCATTCAATCACATGCGGTAAAACAACCAAACGTCGTCCTGCAGATTTATGTGCTTGAGTAAAGATAACTCTAGGGTTACTTTTATTCGGCCGAAGCAAGGAGGCGGTAGGTGCAAAGCAGGCTATTGATCAAGGAGCTGGAGGAGGCAGGCTGGACGCTGGATCGAGTCACCGGCAGTCATCACATCTTCACGCATCGTTACAACCCGTACACCATTCCCGTTCCTCACCCTAAAAAGGATTTGCCGCTGGGGACGGTCAAAAGCATCAGGAGGCGTGCCGGGTTGTACCACCCGCCAGCCAGCTACAAGGGAGATCCATAATGCAATATCCGATCTGCATCGAATGGGGTGACGACAACACCGCCATCGGTATTCAGATACCTGACATTCCCGGCGCCGTCACGGCCGGGGACACTTTCGAGGACGCCTATAACGCAGCCGTTGAAGTCGCCCATCTCATGTTGCAGGAGATAGCGGCGGACGGGGAATCGATTCCGATGCCGACGTCGGCAGCGGCGCATCGCAATAATCCGGAGTTTGCCGACATGGGCTGGGGGATGCTCGAGCTGGATATCTCGCCGTACATGGGCAAGACCGAGAAGGTCAACGTGACGTTGCCAGGCTATGTGATCCAGCGCATCGATCGCTATGTGCGTGAACACAATGTCAAAAGCCGCTCTTCGTTTCTGGCAGATGCGGCGATGGAGAAGCTGGTTCGGTATTAAGCGTCATCGCTCTCACAGGCCCAGTGAGCAACCTGTGGGAGCGAGCTTGCTCGACATCTTACGCCGTTGTCAAAGCACCACGCTGCGACGCACTCAGGAACCGCAACAACGCCAGCAGCGGGAACGCGCTACCGACAATCACGATCCACAACCAGCCGCCATGCTCATACACCGCACTGGCGACCGACGAGCCGAAAGCGCCGCCGATGAAGATGCTGGTCATGTACAGCGCGTTGAGGCGACCACGGCTTTTGGCGTCCAGCGAGTAGACCGCGCGCTGGCCGAGAACCATGTTCATCTGCACGCAGAAGTCCAGTACCACGCCGGTCACCGCGAGGCCGATGACGCTGTAGGCCGGGTGAATGAAGGCCGGCAGGAAGCTCAGGCTGGCGAACAGCATGGCCAGCAGCGAAGCGATGCGGGTGTGGCCGGCGTCAGCCAGGCGTCCGCTGATCGGCGCGGCGATGGCACCGATGGCACCGACCAGCGCGAAGATCGCAATCTCGCTTTGCGACAGGCCATGGTTGCGCGCCAGTTCCAGCGGCACCGCTGTCCAGAACAGGCTGAAGGTGGCGAACATGCAGCCCTGATAAAACGCCCGCTGACGCAGCACCGGTTGCTGGCGCAGCAGCGTCCACAGCGAGCCGAGCAACTGGCCGTAGGAAGCGCTGTGATCCGGTTGACGCTTGGGCACGGTCAACGCCAGCACCACGCTGATCGCGGCCATCAACGCCGCGGCAATCATGAACATCGCGCGCCAGCCGAAATGGTCAGCCACTACGCTCGACACCGGCCGCGCCAGCAGGATGCCCAACAGCAGGCCGCCCATGATCCCGCCGACCACTCGGCCACGGGATTCTTCCGGCGCCAGATGCGCGGCCAGCGGAATCAGGATCTGCACCGACACCGAACTGAAACCTACCAGCAACGAGATCAGCAAAAACACATTCGGCTGGCTGGTGAACGCTGCACCGAGCAGGCTGGCAATCGCTACTACAGTGGTGATGATCATCAGTCGGCGGTTTTCCAGCAGGTCGCCCAGCGGCACCAGGAAGAACAGGCCCAGCGCATAACCGATCTGCGTCAGCGAGACGATGAAGCTGGCCATGGTGTCGGAGAGACCGATGTCCGGCGCGATCAGCCCGATGATCGGTTGCGCGTAGTAGATGTTGGCGACGATCGCGCCGCAGCAGAAGGCGAACAGCAGCACCATGCCTCGGGTCATTGCGTGAGTTGTGGCGTTCATAAGGTTTCTCGATCCAGCGAAAGGGAATGCGGTGAGGCTAAGGGACGCACCGAAGCGGCGGTAGAAGCCTTGTATCGATATCAGTTATTCCGTTGCGGAATGATTGGCTTCAGCGGCGGTGTCGTCCATCGGCGAACCTTGCGTCCGGCCGGGGAGGGCTGATGATACATTCACTTACATCTTCTTCGATAGCGTGCTTATGTTTACCGCTGCGCTTTTACTGTTCATCACCGGAGGATTGCCATGTTGCGCCAGCTGCTGCGTCACACCACCACGATTGCCTTGATTGGCCTGCTCAGTGCCACTGCGGTGCAGGCCGCCGATGCCCCGGGCATGCGTCTCGGCGTGCGCGGTGAGATCACCGGGGTCAGCGCCGATTCGCTGAAAGTCCACGTCAACAGCGGCGAGAACGTGGTGATCCGGTTGACTGCGGACACCAAGGTGCGTGCCGTCACGCTGGCGAATATCGAAGACATCAAACCCGGCAGCTACATTGGCTCGGCCGCCATGCCGCAGGAAGATGGCACGCTCAAGGCAATGGAAGTGCACGTATTCACGCCGGAACTGGCCGGCAGCGGTGACGGTCATCGGCCATTCGACCTGGCCAAGGGCAGCAGCATGACCAATGGCAGTGTCGGTGATCTGGTGGTCAGCAATGGCCGGGTGCTGACCGTCAACTACAAGAGCGGGCAGCAGAAGATTCTGGTACCGGAGGACGTGCCGATCGTCAACCTGACGCCGGGGGATCGCAGCTTGCTCAAGGTCGGGGTGAAGATTGTCAGCTTCGTGACCCAGGACGCAGACGGCACGTTGACGGCGCAATCGATTTCCGCCGGCAAGGATGGCGTGACCCCACCGATGTAACTGGCTGACAAACAATCCCCTGTGGGAGCGGGCTTGCTCGCGAAGGCGGTGTGTCAGTCAAATACATGTATCTGACACACCACCTTCGCGAGCAAGCCCGCTCCCACAGGGGGAAGTGTGGTGATTTCCAATGCCCACAAAAAAGGCGACCTGTAGAGGTCGCCTTTTTCGTTACGGCCTAAGCCTTACTGGCCGGTATAAATCTGATCAAAGATCCCGCCATCATTGAAGTGGGTCTTCTGCACCGAACGCCAGTCACCGAAGGTCTTTTCAACCGACAGGAAGTCGACTTTCGGGAAACGGTCGGTGTACTTCGCCAGCACTGCCGGGTCCCGTGGACGCAGGTAGTTAGCGGCGGCGATTTCCTGACCTTCCGGCGACCACAGATATTTCAGGTATTCATCGGCGGCGGCGCGGGTGCCTTTTTTGTCGACCACTTTGTCGACCACCGACACCGGTGGTTCGGCCTCGGCGGAGACGCTCGGGTAGATCACTTCAAACTGATCGCGACCGAATTCGCGAGCGATCATCTCGGCTTCGTTCTCGAAGGTCACCAGCACGTCGCCGATCTGGTTGGTCATGAACGTGGTGGTCGCGGCGCGGCCACCGGTATCGAGCACTGGCGCTTGCTTGAACAGTTTGCCGACGAAGTCCTTGGCCTTGTTCTCGTCACCGCCATTTTTCAGCACGTAGCCCCAGGCCGAGAGGTAGGTGTAGCGGCCGTTGCCCGAAGTTTTCGGGTTCGGCACGATCACTTGCACGCCGTCCTTGAGCAGGTCCGGCCAGTCTTTCAGGGCTTTCGGGTTGCCTTTGCGGACGATGAACACGGTGGCCGAGGTGAACGGTGCGCTGTTGTTCGGCAGGCGGCTGACCCAGTTTTCCGGCACCAGTTTGCCGTTGTCGGCGAGGGCGTTGATGTCGGTCGCCATGTTCATGGTGATGACGTCAGCCGGCAGGCCGTCGATCACCGAACGCGCCTGCTTGCTCGAACCGCCGAAGGACATTTGCACGGTGATGTTTTCGTTGTGCTCGGCCTGCCAGTGTTTCTGGAACGCAGTGTTGTAGTCCTTGTAGAAATCGCGCATCACGTCATAGGAGACGTTGAGCAGGGTCGGTGCGGCTTGAGCCACGCTGCCAAAGGCAAGACCGGCGGCGAGAAGTGAGGCGCCAAAGAGTTTTTTCACTGCGCATTCCTTGTTGTGTCGGTGATAACGGTCGGGGGTGATACCGTTTTGCCAGCGACTATAGCCGGGCTGGCATAGTCGTTTAAAGATTAAAAAGCTCTGTGCTTATTCCACTTTCTTAAACAGCTGACTGCCGCACCGCGAGCAAAACGCTGCGTTCTGTTCATGGCTGTTTTTCTTGCACACCGGGCAGTCATGTTGCAGCTGTTCGCCGCGCATGGCGTTGGCAAGCTCTGCAGTGAAAATCCCGGTGGGCACGGCGATGATCGAGTAACCGGTGATCATCACCAGCGACGAAATCACCTGGCCCAGCGGGGTCTTCGGCACGATGTCGCCGAAGCCGACGGTGGTCAACGTCACGATAGCCCAATAGATGCCTTTGGGGATGCTGGTGAAGCCATGTTCCGGGCCTTCGATCACGTACATCAGGGTGCCGAACACCGTCACCAGGGTGCAGACGCTGACCAGAAACACCACGATCTTCTGCTTGCTGCCACGTAGCGCCGACATCAGGTAGTTGGCTTGCTTGAGGTACGGGCTGAGCTTGAGCACGCGAAAGATCCGCAGCATCCGGATGATGCGGATGATCAGCAGGTACTGCGCATCGCTGTAATACAGCGCCAGAATTCCGGGCACGATCGCCAGCAGGTCCACCAGTCCGTAGAAACTGAAGGCGTAGCGCAACGGTTTCGGTGAGCAATACAGGCGCAGGATGTATTCACCGAGAAAAATGACGGTGAAACCCCACTCGATGTAGGCCAGCACATTGGCGTAGTTCTGGTGAATGCTGTCGATGCTGTCGAGCATCACCACCACCAGGCTGGCAAGGATGATCAACAGCAAGGTGCCGTCGAAGCGCCGCCCGGCGAGGGTGTCGCTCTGGAAAATCATCACGTAAAGCCGTTCGCGCCAACTGTTGCTGCTGTCCATGGATAACGCCTGAATTGAAGATCAGCGCAGCCTAGGTTGATTGTCCCCCTGTGCGCAAGGCGTGGCGTCGACGGCCGCTTTGCCAAGCATCTGGAACCCGGCGCGGATCAGCCAGCCGGCGAGGATGAACGGTGCGGTCAGTGTTGCCAGACCAAGGGCGGCGAACAGCGGGGTGACCAGCAGCGCAAGGACGATGCCCAGCAGCGGCAGCCAAGGTTGTTGGCGCTGCGCACTGAAGGCGAGGGCGGCGAGTACCGCGTTGTAACTGCCCAGTCCCAGCAATGCCGCGCCGGTTTCGTGGTGCAGCAGACTGGACGCAAGGCCGATGGCTGACGCGAATAATGCCCAGCAAAAGGCGCGGCGATCAGCGATCAACAAGCCAATGGCGATCAATGCGCCGGCCAGTGGATGATCAAGGAACATCACCTGACCCAGTCCACGCAACTCAGCGGCGAGCAAATTCAGCGTGTTCATCTCGATGTGCGCTGTCGGCGCGGACGGCTCGGCGAACAGCAGCAGGATCCAGCCGATGGCCACGAATGGCGAGGTGTAGGCCGGTATCGATCGACTGCGGTAAACGTGTTTGAGCCATTGCTGAGTGAGCATCGCACTGACGCCGCCAGCCGCCAGAATCAGCGGCGGCAGCAGCGGTGACCAGGGGAAATACAGACTCAGCAACAAGCCGAGCAGCACGCCGTTGTAGCTGAACAAACCGGCCTGACGATCAGCCTTGGCATAGTTACGTCGCTGTGCAGTGAGCAATCCAGCGACCGCCCCGAGCAGCGCGCCGGCAAACAGCACCGGCGCAGTGAGCAGGATCGCCAGCAGGCACAACAGGCCGCATAGCGGGTGGCGCTGAAGAAATATCTGACTGAAACCGTTGAGCAAAGCCTCGGCCCAGTCGGGGCAGTGGGTGTTGAAATGATTGGCAGGCATGTTGAAAAAATCTGGGCAGTTGGAAAATCAAAAGGTCTTGCTTACCTGTGGTGAGGGGATTTATCCCCGATGGGCTGCGAAGCGGCCCCCAATCGGGGAGTGCGGTTTTTCTGTGAAAACCGTCACTCTCTTGAAAGCGGTGACTGCTGCGCAGTCAATCGGGGATGAATCCCCTCACCACAGGGTTCAGTCGCAATCGTCAGATCAATGTTTCGATCCGCAGCGAGTTGGTCGATCCCGGCTGCCCGAACGGCACACCGGCGGTGATCAGCAAGGTATCGCCACGCTCGGCCATGCCTTGCGCCTGAGCGATTTCCAGTGCGGTCGAACACACTTCATCGACCTGACGCAGGCGATCGTTGACCACCGAATGAATACCCCACGCCACACTCAAACGTCGTGCCGTTTGCAGGTTCGGCGTCAGGTTGAGGATCGGCGCTTTCGGCCGCTCCCGCGCTGCACGCAACGTCGAAGCGCCCGATTCACTGTAGTTGACCAGCACTGCCACCGGCAGCACATTGCTGATGCGGCGGATCGCGCAGCTGATGGCATCGGACACCGTTGCCTCGGCTTTCGGTCGGCTGACGTCGAGTTGAGTCTGATAGTCCGGACCGTTTTCCACTTGGCGAATGATCTTGCTCATCATCTGCACCGCTTCCAGCGGGTATTCACCGGATGCGGTTTCCGCCGAAAGCATCACCGCATCCGCACCTTCGGCCACAGCGTTGGCCACGTCAGTGACTTCAGCGCGGGTCGGTGCCGGAGAGAAGCGCATCGATTCGAGCATCTGCGTCGCCACCACCACCGGTTTGCCGAGTTCACGGCAGGTTGTGATGATGTTTTTCTGGATCTGCGGCACGCTTTCGGCGGGTACTTCGACGCCGAGGTCACCGCGCGCCACCATGATCGCGTCGCTCAGTTCGGCGATTTCGCGCAGTTGTTCAACTGCTGACGGCTTCTCGATTTTCGCCATCAGGAACGCCTTGTCGCCGATCAGTTCGCGGGCCTCGAGAATGTCTTGCGGACGTTGCACGAACGACAGCGCCACCCAGTCCACGCCCAGCTCCAGACCGAAGCTCAGGTCGCGGCGATCCTTGGCGGTCAGCGGGCTCAAATCGAGCACCGCCTGCGGCACGTTCACGCCTTTGCGGTCCGACAGTTCGCCACCGTTGAGCACGGTGGTGTCGATCGCGTCGGAGTATTTGCTGACCACGCGCAGGCGCAGTTTGCCGTCATCCAGCAGCAGATCCATGCCGGCTTCCAGCGCGGCAATGATCTCCGGATGCGGCAGATTCACCCGGCGTTCATCGCCGGGTGTGGCGTCCAGATCGAGGCGGAACGCCTGACCGCGATGCAGTTGCACCTTGCCGTCGGCGAACTTGCCGACGCGCAGTTTCGGCCCCTGCAAATCCATCAGAATGCCCAGCGGATAGTTGAGCTGGCGCTCGACTTCGCGGATCCACTGATAGCGCTTGGCGTGGTCGGCGTGATCGCCGTGGCTGAAGTTCAGGCGGAAGATGTTGACCCCGGCCTCGACCAGTTCACGGATGTCTTCGATGCCATCGACGGCAGGCCCGAGGGTGGCGAGGATTTTGACCTTTTTATCAGGCGTCATGATTTGCAGTTCTCAAGGATCAGGATGGCGCGGAAGTCGTTGACGTTGGTGCGGGTCGGCTCGGTGACGATCAGCGCATCGAGCGCCTCGAAGTAGCCGTAACCGTTGTTGTTATCCAGCTCGTCGCTGGCGCTCAAACCGAGGGCGGCGGCGCGGGCGTAGCTGTCCGGGGTCATGATCGCGCCGGCGTTGTCTTCTGAACCGTCGATGCCGTCGGTGTCACCGGCCAGCGCGTAAACGCCGGGCTGGCCCTTGAGGCTGTCGGTGAGGCTGAGGAGGAATTCGGCGTTGCGCCCGCCGCGACCATTGCCGCGCACGGTGACCGTGGTTTCGCCGCCGGAAAGAATCACGCACGGCGCCGCCAACGGCTGACCATGGTTGATGATCTGCCGAGCGATGCCGGCGTGGACCTTCGCCACTTCACGTGACTCACCTTCCAGGTCGCCAAGGATCAATGTGCTGAAACCGGCCTGACGGCATTTCACCGCCGCTGCATCCAGCGATTGCTGCGGGCGGGCGATCAACTGGAAATGGCTGCGAGCGAGGCTCGGATCACCGGGTTTGACCGTTTCCGATTCCGGGCTTTGCAGCCAGTTGCGCACCGACGCCGGGACTTCAATGTTGTAGCGCTTGAGGATCGCCAGCGCTTCGGCCGAAGTGCTCGGGTCGGCCACGGTCGGGCCGGAGGCGATGACCGTGGCGAGGTCGCCCGGCACATCGGAAATTGCGTAGGTGTAGACGGTGGCAGGCCAGCAAGCCTTGCCGAGGCGGCCGCCCTTGATCGCCGAGAGGTGCTTGCGCACGCAGTTCATCTCGCCGATGGTCGCGCCGGATTTAAGCAGGGCTTTGTTGATCGACTGCTTGTCGGCCAGGGTGATGCCTTCGGCTGGCAGCGCGAGCAGGGCAGAACCGCCTCCGGACAGCAGGAAGATCACGCGGTCGTCTTCAGTCAGATTGCTGACCAGCTCCAGCACACGTTTGGCCACGGCCAGACCGGCAGCGTCCGGTACCGGATGCGCGGCTTCGACCAATTCGATTTTTTCGCATGGAGCGCCGTGACCGTAACGGGTCACCACCAGACCGGATACTTCACCCTGCCAGCAGCGCTCGACCACCTGGGCCATGGCGGCTGCGGCCTTGCCAGCGCCGATGACGATCACCCGACCCGTGCGATCGGCAGGCAGATGGGCTTCGAGGACTTGGTTCGGATGGGCCGCGTCGATGGCTGTGGCAAACAGCTCGCGCAGCAGTTGTTGCGGATCGACCGACATGGCGGGCTCCCGGAATTCTTGTTATTGGGATGGAACGACAACGGTGCAGCGACGCGATCCTTGTGGGAGCTGGCTTGCCAGCGATTCAGGCACCGCGGTCATTCAGGCGGACCGAGTCGATGCCATCGCGGGCAAGCCCGCTCCCACAGGGAGCGAGCCAGAAGCGCAGATTATTTTTTGTCGCGAATCGAGAAGTTGGCCATGTGTTCCAGACCCTTGATCAGCGCCGAGTGGTCCCAGTTGCTGCCACCGATCGCCGCGCAGGTGCTGAACACTTGCTGGGCGTTGGCGGTGTTCGGCAGGTTGATGTTCAGCTCCTTGGCACCTTGCAGGGCCAGGTTCAGGTCCTTCTGGTGCAGGCTGATACGGAAGCCCGGATCGAAGGTGCCTTTGATCATGCGCTCGCCGTGCACTTCGAGGATCTTCGACGAAGCGAAACCGCCCATCAGCGCTTCACGCACCTTGGCCGGATCAGCACCGTTTTTCGAAGCGAACAGCAGGGCTTCAGCCACGGCCTGAATGTTCAGCGCGACGATGATCTGGTTCGCCACTTTGGCGGTCTGACCGTCACCATTGCCGCCGACCAGGGTGATGTTCTTGCCCATGGCCTGGAACAGCGGCAGGGCGCGTTCGAAGGCATCGGCGTCGCCACCGACCATGATGCTCAGGGTGGCAGCCTTGGCGCCGACTTCACCACCGGATACCGGGGCGTCGAGGTATTGCGCGCCTTTCTCGTTGATCTTCTTGGCGAAGGCCTTGGTGGCGGTCGGCGAGATCGAGCTCATGTCGATCACGACTTTGCCTTTGCCGATGCCGGCAGCGACGCCGTCGGCGCGGAACAGCACGTCATCGACCTGCGGGGTGTCCGGCACCATGACAATGATGAATTCAGCTTCCTGCGCCACTTCGCGCGGGTTGGCCAGGGCGACGGCGCCAGCGGCGACCAGATCGGCTGGAGCGGCGTCGTGGTGCGCCGACAGGAACAGGCTGTGACCGGCTTTCTGCAGGTTCGAAGCCATTGGGTGGCCCATGATGCCGGTGCCGATAAATCCGATTTTAGCCATGAGAAAATCCTCTTGTTTTTGTCTTGCTCAAGCGAAATAGGGGGTGTTGCTTTGGGTGGGAGCGGGCTTGCTCGCGAATGCGGTGGAACATTCAATATCCGTGTTGACTGAACCACCGCATTCGCGAGCAAGCCCGCTCCCACAGGTTTTTTTGAAGTGTTCTTAAATGGCGTTGTGGGTTTTCAGCCAGCCGAGGCCTGCTTCAGTGGTGGTCAGCGGCTTGTACTCGCAACCCACCCAACCTTGATAACCAATGCGATCCAGGTGTTCGAACAGGAAGCGGTAGTTGATCTCACCGGTGCCCGGTTCGTTGCGCCCCGGGTTGTCCGCGAGCTGCACGTGGTTGATCTCGCCCAGGTGCGATTGCAGGGTGCGGGCCAGATCGCCTTCCATGATTTGCATGTGATAGATGTCGTATTGCAGGAATAGATTGGCGCTGTCGACCTGCTCGCGAATCGACAGGGCTTGCGCCGTGTTGTTCAGGTAGAAACCCGGGATGTCGCGGGTGTTGATCGCTTCCATCACCAGTTTGATGCCCGCCGCCTGCAGCTTGTCGGCTGCATATTTGAGGTTGGCGACGAAGGTTTTTTCCACGGTGGCATCGTCCACGCCTTGCGGACGGATACCGGCCAGGCAGTTGACCTGGGTGTTGCCCAGCACTTGCGCGTAGGCAATCGCCAGATCGACCCCGGCGCGGAACTCTTCAACCCGATCCGGCAGACACGCGATACCGCGCTCGCCCTTGGCCCAGTCACCGGCCGGCAGGTTGAACAGCACTTGGGTCAGACCGTTGGCATCGAGCCTGGCCTTGATTTCCGCAGAGCTGAAGTCGTACGGGAACAGGTATTCCACGCCACTGAAACCGGCCTTGGCGGCGGCGTCGAAACGGGCAAGGAAATCCTGTTCGGTGAACAGCATGGACAGGTTGGCTGCGAAACGCGGCATGGTGGTCTCCTAAAACGGTTTTGACGCGGGGGGGCAGACTAAACCCAATTAGTCCCCTCTCCAGGGGGAGAGGGTTAGGGTGAGGGGGGAATCAGGGTTGGCCCCAAATTCCCCGAACGACACAAAATCGCTCCCTCACCCCAGCCCTCTCCCGGAGGGAGAGGGAGCCAGTTACGTTCAGTCGAGCAACGAAATCGCCGTTGGCGCGTCGTTGCCGACCAGTGCCAGGTCTTCGAATTCGTTGACGGCGTTGATCTCGGTCCCCATGGAGATGTTGGTCACACGCTCCAGGATAATCTCGACAATCACCGGTACCTTGAACTCTTCGATCATCTGTTCGGCCTTGCGCAGGGCAGGGGCGATTTCCGATGGTTCGAACACCCGCAGGGCTTTACAGCCGAGGCCTTCGGCGACTGCGATGTGGTCGACACCGTAACCGTTGAGTTCCGGCGCGTTCAGGTTATCGAAGGACAGCTGCACGCAGTAGTCCATTTCGAACCCGCGCTGGGCCTGACGGATCAGCCCCAGGTACGAGTTGTTCACCACGACGTGGATGTAAGGCAGTTTGAACTGAGCGCCGACCGCCAGCTCCTCGATCATGAACTGGAAGTCATAGTCCCCCGACAGGGCCACGACTTTCCGGCTCGGATCGGCCTTGACCACGCCCAGCGCTGCCGGAATGGTCCAGCCCAACGGGCCGGCCTGACCGCAGTTGATCCAGTGACGCGGCTTGTAGACGTGCAGGAACTGCGCGCCGGCAATCTGCGACAGACCGATGGTGCTGACGTAGCAGGTGTCTTTGCCGAACACCTGGTTCATCTCTTCGTAAACGCGCTGCGGCTTGACCGGCACGTTGTCGAAGTGGGTCTTGCGCTGCAGGCTGGCCTTGCGCTGCTGGCAATCCTGCAGCCAGGCGCTACGGTTTTTCAGCTTGCCGGCGGCTTGCCATTCACGGGCGACTTCGATGAACACGGTCAGCGCGGCAGCGGCGTCGGAGACGATGCCCAGATCCGGAGTGAACACGCGGCCGATCTGCGTGCCTTCGATGTCAACGTGAATGAACTTGCGGCCTTCGGTGTAGACATCCACCGAACCGGTGTGGCGGTTGGCCCAACGGTTACCGATACCCAGTACCACGTCGGATTTCAGCAGCGTGGCGTTGCCGTAACGGTGCGACGTCTGCAGACCGACCATGCCGACCATCAGCGGGTGATCGTCCGGAATGGTGCCCCAGCCCATCAGGGTCGGGATCACCGGAATACCGGTCAGCTCGGCGAACTCCACCAGCAGATCGCTGGCGTCGGCGTTGATGATGCCGCCACCGGCCACCAGCAATGGACGCTCGGCCTGATCAAGCAGGGCCAGAGCCTTCTCGACCTGAATGCGGGTCGCGGTTGGCTTGGCCAGCGGCAATGGCTGGTAGGCGTCGATGTCGAATTCGATTTCAGCCATCTGCACGTCGAACGGCAGGTCGATCAGCACCGGGCCTGGACGGCCGGAGCGCATTTCGTAGAAGGCTTTCTGGAACGCGTAGGGCACCTGGCCCGGCTCCAGAACCGTGGTCGCCCACTTGGTGACGGGCTTGACGATGCTGGTGATGTCGACTGCCTGGAAGTCTTCCTTGTGCATACGGGCGCGGGGTGCCTGGCCGGTGATGCAGAGGATCGGGATCGAGTCGGCCGAGGCGCTGTAGAGCCCGGTGACCATGTCGGTACCGGCAGGGCCGGACGTACCGATGCACACGCCGATGTTGCCGGCCTTGGTGCGGGTGTAACCCTCGGCCATGTGTGACGCGCCTTCGACGTGACGAGCGAGGACGTGATCGATGCCACCGACTTTCTGCAGGGCGGAGTACAGCGGGTTGATCGCAGCACCCGGAATGCCAAAAGCGGTATCAACCCCTTCACGGCGCATCACCAGAACGGCGGCTTCGATTGCTCTCATTTTGCTCATGGTTTTGTGCCTCTTTACGTTTTGTAATTGTATACAAGTGGCTTTGCGCAGAGTGTATTCACGGCGGACGGCGCAGGTCAATCCATTTTCTCAAGCGCCTGTTTCATTCGTCGTAAGCCCGGTTCTGCTCTGGCTTTTCGTCGCATGTGGCGCTTTTCGAGAATTATTGTATACAAAAAAATAATTCATTGTGTTCTATTTGTGGCATCGGGCTGCGGCACTTAAGCGCAGCCCCACGACTTTCCCAATAACAAAATGAGGACGGCACCATGAGCGCTTTAACCTTGAAAGTCGCAGTCAACCTGGTCAACGAAGCCATCAGCACCGGGCGCGGGATCAACGCCGCGCCGCTGACCATCGCGGTACTCGATACCGGCGGCCACCTGATCACCCTGCAACGCGAAGACGGCGCCAGCCTGCTGCGCCCGAACATCGCCATCGGCAAAGCCTGGGGCGCCATCGCCCTGGGCAAGGGCTCACGCCTGCTGGCGCTGGACGCCCAACAACGCCCGGCGTTCATCGCCGCACTCAACAGCATGGGCCAGGGCAGCGTCGTCCCGGCCCCGGGCGGGGTGTTGATCCGTGATCAGGCGGGGAATGTGCTGGGGGCGATCGGGATTAGCGGCGATCTGTCGGATATTGATGAGCAGGTGGCGATCAAGGCTGTGGAGGCACTGGATTTGAGGGCGGATGCGGGGGTGGCTGCTTGATTTTGTAGCGGATGATTAACCGCCTTCGCGAGCAGGCTCACTCCTACAAGGGATCTTGGTTGGACACAAAATGTCTGAACACCACAAACCCCTGTAGGAGTGAGCCTGCTCGCGATAGCTCTCTCCCAGAAACATCCAGCCAAGAGTCTGTCCCATCAACTTGAGCACGCAGAACTAGTCTTCTCATGAGCTGATCATGGGAGGCAAAGGAATGCCTGATCTACCCGCTGCACACCGATTGCGAGCCGGTCGCTATGCCGAGCCCAATCGAATCTACCTACTGACGACCAACACTCTTGATCGCAAACCGATCTTTGCCGATTTTGCTTTGGGCCGATTGGTGGTTCATCAATTTCGGCGTGCACAAGATCTCGGCTTGGCGAACTCACTGGCGTGGGTGGTAATGCCAGATCATTTTCATTGGTTAATCGAATTACAGAGCGGGTCTTTGAGCGAACTGATGCAAAAGACCAAGTCGCTAAGTACCAAAGCGGTGAACCAGGCTACCGGTAGAAATGTTGGCCTCTGGCAAAGAGGGTTTCATGACCGGGCACTGCGGCGGGAGGAGGATTTAGTGAAGATGGCAAGGTATGTCGTCGCCAACCCATTGCGGGCTGGACTGGTGGAGAGGCTTGGCGACTATCCGCTGTGGGATGCCATTTGGGTTTGAGCCGAAACCGTGTCGCCTCGATCGCGAGCAGGCTCACTCCTACATTTGGAATGCGTTTCCCTGTAGGAGTGAGCCTGCTCGCGATGGCGTCAGCGCGGTCTCACTGATCCGGCTCACACCCCTTCAACACCAACCGAATAATCGTCTGCGCCGCCGCCTCGTAATCCGCCTCGTCGAGCTTGTCCTTGCCGGTTACAGCAGAGATCTGCCAGTCGAAATCGGCGTAGGTCTGGGTCGCGGCCCAGATGCTGAACATCAGGTGATTGGGGTCGATCGGGGCGATCTGGCCGCGGTCGATCCAGCTCTGGATGCAGTCGATGTTGTGCTTGGCCTGGCTGTTGAGCTGCTCGACCAGGTCGGCGCTCAGGTGCGGGGCGCCGTGCATGATTTCGCTGGCGAACACCTTGGAGGCGAAGGGCAGGTCGCGGGAAATGCGGATCTTCGAGCGGATGTAGCCGCTAAGCACTTCGCTCGGTACGCCGTCCGGGTTGAACGGGGTCGAAGCCTGCAGGATCGGCACGATGATGCTTTCCAGGACCTCGCGGTAGAGGTTTTCCTTGGATTTGAAGTAGTAGTAAACGTTGGGCTTGGGCAATCCTGCCTTGGCGGCGATGTCGCTGGTTTTGGTCGCAGCGAAGCCCTTGTCGGCAAATTCCTCACTGGCGGCACGCAGGATCAGTTCTTTGTTGCGCTCGCGGATTGTGCTCATAAACCCGGTGGTTCCTTGCCTGTTCTGGCGGTTGCGCATGGTAGCACCGGCCTCGCGCATGGCTCAAGAATGCCCCGTGTGGCCTGCAGTCGCGGTATGCTGCGCGGCATTATTCACATAAGGAAACAAGATTCATGGCAGGAAGCAGTTTGCTGGTGCTGATCGACGATATTGCCACCGTTCTGGATGATGTGGCGTTGATGAGCAAAATGGCCGCGAAGAAGACCGCCGGCGTACTCGGCGATGACTTGGCACTCAATGCCCAGCAAGTCTCCGGCGTGCGCGCCGAGCGGGAAATTCCGGTGGTCTGGGCGGTCGCCAAGGGCTCGTTCCTCAACAAGCTGATCCTGGTGCCCTCCGCCCTGGCGATCAGTGCGTTTGTGCCGTGGCTGGTAACGCCGCTGTTGATGGTCGGCGGCGCATACCTGTGTTTCGAAGGCTTCGAGAAACTCGCGCACAAGTTCCTGCACAGCAAGGCCGAAGTTGATGCCGACCACGCGCAATTGAGCGCGGCGGTGGCCGAGCCGACCACCGATCTGGTGGCTTACGAGAAGGACAAGATCAAAGGCGCGATCCGCACTGACTTCATCCTCTCGGCGGAAATCATCGCCATCACCCTTGGTACCGTGGCCGACGCATCGCTGACCCAGCAAGTGATCGTCATGTCCGGCATCGCCATCGTCATGACCGTGGGGGTTTATGGCCTGGTGGCCGGCATCGTCAAACTCGACGATCTGGGCCTGTGGCTGACCCAGAAATCGGGTGCAGTTGCAAAAAGCATCGGCAATGCGATCCTGCGCGCCGCCCCGTACATGATGAAAGGCCTGTCGGTGATCGGCACAGCGGCGATGTTCCTCGTCGGTGGCGGCATCCTCACCCACGGCGTTCCTGTGCTGCATCACTGGATTGAAAGTGTCGGTGTGGCGGCCGGTAGCGCCGGGTTCGCAGTCCCTGTGCTGCTCAATGGTGTGGCGGGGATCATCGCGGGCGCGGCAGTGCTGGCGGTGGTTTCGGTGGTCGGCAAAATCTGGCGCGCAATCAAAGGCTGAACACAATAACCCTGTGGGAGCGAGCCTGCTCGCGAAGGCGTCGAGTCAGCCACCCCCTTCGGGTCTGAGACACCGCATTCGCGAGCAGGCTCGCTCCCACATTGGATTTCAGTGATCCATGAAAAAGGGCCATTCGACTCGCATCGAATGGCCCTTTTTTGTTGTCGCTGAGGTTACTCGGCGATCTGCAGCTTGCGCGACTCGGTGTAGACGTAACGCACTTTCTCGTACTCGAACGGCGAGTTCATCTGACCGTAGCGGAAGTTGGTCTGGTAGCGCTTGTCGACCGCACGCAGGGCCCAGATTTCCGGGTGGTTGGAGCTGACTTCCGACACGTTCAGGTAGTTGATCGCCGATTCGGCGGTGTAGTCCACGGCGAGGCCGGCGGTGTCGCGAATGTTCGACGGGCCGAGGATCGGCAACACGAAGTAGGCACCGCCCGGTACGCCGTAGAAGCCCAGGGTCTGACCGAAGTCTTCGCTCTGGCGCGGCAGGCCCATGGCGGTGGCCGGATCCCACAGACCGGCAATGCCAATAGTGGTGTTGAGCAACAGGCGCGCGGTGGTTTCCATCGAGCGCTTGCCCTTGAACTGCAGCAGGCTGTTGACCAGGTTCGGCACGTCACCAAGGTTGTTGAAGAAGTTGCTCACCCCGGTGCGCAGGAAGCTTGGCGTCACGTAGCGATAGCCGTCGACCACCGGCAGGAACACCCATTGGTCGAAGCGGTAGTTGAAGTGGTAGACGCGGCGGTTCCACGACTCCAGCGGGTCGTAGACGTTGAGTGCGTTGAGCGTCGAGCGCTCGAACTCACGCTGGTCCAGCCCCGGGTTGAACTTGAGTTTGGACAGCGGCTCCTTGAAGCCGTCGCTATCGACCACCACCGGCGCGTTGGCTTTGCTGTTGTCGGCCTGGGCCACGCCTGCACTGAGGAGCGCTGCAATCAGCAGGAGATATTTAGCCACGGAAAAACTCCAGCATGGCGTCGCTGTTGACGCGGTAGTTAAGGTTGCCGCAATGGCCGCCCAGTGGGTAAACGGTCAGGCGATCGCCAAAGGTCTTGCGCAGGAAGCCGAGGTCGCCAGGGCCGAGGATCACGTCATCAGCATTGTGCATGACGGCGATTTTCGGGCTGTCGTGCAGGTAATCCTTGAGTGCGTACAGGCTGACCTGATCGATCAGTTGCAGCAGGCTGCCGCCGTCAGTGCGCGCGCGCCACATCGGAATCACTTGTTCGGTCAGGTAGCAGTCGAAGTCGCATTGCAGCGCACGCTTGAGGAACGGCGTGAGGCTGGTGCCTTCGGTGATGGGGAATTTCGGCGGGGTGATCAGGCCACGACGGTTGATCAGGTCGGAGGTGAAGGCAATGTCGGCCGCCGAGAAACGGAACGAAGTGCCGATCAGCATCGCCATCTGTTCGTTGGTCAGGTGCTGCTTCGACTGCTGGAAGTCGTAGAGCAGGGCGTCATTGAGGTCGATGTAGCCTTTCTGCTGGAAGTAGCGGGTCAGCTTGTTCAGCACCAGTTCATAGAAGGTGGTGCTGTTGTTGATGCCCTTCACCTCGGTCTGTACCAGCTTGTCGAGGTTGCTGATCGAGGTGTAGAGGTTGACCGGCGGGTTGAGCAGCAGGACTTTCTTGAAGTTGAAGCTGCGTCGGGTCTCGTCCAGATGCGCGACGAACGCGGCATCCAGCGCGCCGAGGCTGTAGCCGCTGAGGTAGTACTCGGTGACCGGCAGTTTCGGATGCTGCGCACGCACGGCCTGCATCACCCGGTACATGTCTTCGGCGTCTTCCTTGGTGATGCCCGGGGTGGCGAAGCGTGAAGCGGCGCTGATGAAGTCGAAGCTGGTGGGCGACGACAACTGCACGACGTGGTAGCCGGCCTTGTAGTAGAGCTTCTTCAGGTATTCGTTGAGCGTGCTGTCATAGCGCGCGCCGGTACCGGCGATCAGGAAGATCAGCGGCGCCGGTTTGTCCTGCTCGGCGATCCGGTAGGTGAGTTTTTTCACCGCCCAGAAATTGTCCGGGAGGATGAAGGCCCGTTCCGGGCGCAGGGTGATGCTGTGGTCGGACTGATTGATCTCGTCGTTCGACGGCAACTCCGGGCGCAGGTCCGGTGGCGTGGTGGCGATGGTCGCCTCGAACGGGTTGGTCAGGGGATAGCCATAACTGGCGGCATCGATATCCACCGCCAGTGCGGACGCACTCAGAATAAGGCCGCTGAACAGCGCGGCGAAGCGCAAGGAACGGAGCATGACTGGATCCCTTAAAGGAAGGTGCCGAATGAAGTTCGCAGGCTATGACCACCGGGCTTGCGCCAAAGTGCCATGCCTCGGCACCAAACAGGCAGAATTCGGAGTAATAGTAGCTGGACGATACACTTTGCAAGGTGCGGATGACCAGTTAACAGTTGTTAGTACTTGCCAACGGTACAAGGGCGATTAAGCTGGCCGCCGATTTCGTTGATTGGAGAGTTTCATGTCCCGCCGCTTGCCCGTGATTCTGTTGCTCGTGCTGTTGCCGCTGTGGCTGGCCGCCAGTTATGGCGCGCGTTATGGCTTCATGGAGGACGGGCGGTGGGTTGGCATCTGCGTCGATGAAGCGAGCCGTTGGGAATGCTCGGTGCGTTCGAACCTGGGGCTGATGATCCACTTCAAGGTGTTGGGCTGGACGGCGTTGGGCGCGGCGCTGCTCGGTTTTGTGCTGCCGGGGCGGGCAGGGTGGTGGCTGGCGGTGCTGGCGTTGGTGTTCGGGCTGCCGGCGCTGGCGTTGTACAACACGACGTTGGCGGTGTTTGCGGTGGTTATTGGCGGATTGCGGTTGGTCAGAGCGTCTCGTAGCGCCTGACAGTCAGTCATCGCGGGCAAGCCCGCTCCCACAGGGTTTTGGGTGAACACAACATGTATGTACGACCCGAAAACCTGTGGGAGCTGGCTTGCCAGCGATGAGGCCGGCTCAGATGCTGAAGATCATCCCTTGCGAACCCGCAGGCAGCGCCACAACGCCGCCACCATCAACCCACTGACCAGCGCCCAGCCCCACGCCTGCTGATTCAACAATCCCTCTTCATACAACTGCGGCGCAATGCCGGCACCGATGATGAAGGTCAGCAGGGCGATTTCCCGACGCGGCACGTTGACCGGACGGCACACGTACACCAGCCCCGGCAGGATGAATGCCATGCTGGCGAAACTGCGATAACGCGCGTCGAACACCATCTCCAGCATCATCACCGCCGCCGCAAAACCGGCCACGGCAACCAGCCATCCAGCACGCCGTTCCAGCAGATTGAACGCGCGTTCACGCCAACCCTGACGGTTGCTCAAGGTCAGCGCGGCATGCGCCAGCACCAACAGATTCAACGCCGTCAGCAAGCCGACCCACAGCCATTCGCTGGCAAACCGCGTGGTCACTCGCGCCAGATCGCCCCAGGCGCCGATCGAGCAGGCTGCAACGGCCGCAAGCAGGGGCAGAACCAACGCCGATTGCGTGGTGCGAACCCGGCCGCCGAGTAGCAGCGTGCCGAGGAAAATCAGCCCACCGACGCCCAGCCATTCCTTCCAGTACGGCACATTGGTCACTGGCCCGGCGAGCACGCCCTTGTCCTGACGATCGGCGTCGAACAGGCCCCAATAACCGCCGACCGCACCTTCGCTGCCCCGTTTCCATGGCTGGTCGAACGCTTCGATCAGGTTGTAATGCCAGCCTTCCTTCTCGGCCATCGCGACAAAACCGCGAATGAACTTCGCCTCATTGACCCGACTCGGCAGGGCGGTCTCACGCTGGCGGCCTTCGCTGGGCCAGCCGGTCTCGCCGATCATCACGTCTTTGGGCGCGAATTTGTTGCCGAACACCTGACGCACATCCGCCACATGTTGCAGAGCGACGTCAATGTTCGACGGATCATCTTCCCAATACGGCAGCAAGTGAATGGTCAGGAAATCCACCGCCGGCGCGACTTCCGGGTGCTTGAGCCAGAACTCCCAGACATCGGCATAAGTGACCGGTTGCTTGACCTGGCTTTTGACCTTGTTGATCAGCTTCGCCAGTTGCGCGCCGGTGACTTCCTTGCGCAGCAACGCTTCGTTGCCGACGATCACCGCGCTGACCACATCCGGGTTGGCGTTGGCCGAAGCAATCAGCAGGTCGACTTCTTTCTCGGTGTCCGCCGGGTTGCTGTTGACCCAGGCGCCGATCATCAACTTCAGACCGTGCTTGCGCGCCAGTTGCGGCAGGGCTTCGAGGCCGGTCATCGAGTAGGTGCGGATGCATTCGAAGCGCGTCGCCAGCAGGGCGAGGTCGGCGTCCATGCGCTCCGGGCGCAGCTTGAACGGCACGTCGAACGGCGACTGGTCCTTGTCGAATGGCGTGTAGGAGGCGCATTGCAACTTGTGCGTCGGGGTCGCGGCGTCCGGCAGGATCACCGGTTTGCCGAGGCCATACCAGAAGCCGCCAAGGGCAAGCAGGCCGAGCAGGCAGGCGAAGAGATAAGAAACAAGCGGGAAGCGGGAAGTCGCGGACATGGTCAGGCCGAGTGGCTGCAAAGCGACGCATGTTACCTGCATTTATCCGCGGGTTGGTGGCCTGCATGATTTGCACATGCAAAGTTCGGGCGGATTGTCTGGCGCCAATTATTCAGAGGCGATTAATGGCCTTCTGATGTCGTTTCTCGGTGTATTGAGGTCGCTGACAGAGCAGGTCGCTGCGGGCGTCAGGCCGATGATCGAAAGCGTCAGTACTCCACTGGCATTCGAGCGAGTTTGCGGTCAGGCGTGATGGGGGCGCTGTGCACCATAACAATACGTTGACGATGCCCGGCATCCGTCGGGCGCAGCATTTCGGGGAAGTAAACGATGAAGATGCGACGACTTTTAGGCGCAGGTGCCGCTCTGGTGCTTGCGATGAGTTCCACATTCGCCAGCGCTGAAAAACAGACCCTGAACATCGGTTACGTTGACGGCTGGTCCGACAGCGTCGCGACCACCCACGTGGCGGCCGAGGTGATCAAGCAGAAACTCGGCTACGACGTGAAGCTGCAAGCCGTCGCCACCGGGATCATGTGGCAAGGCGTGGCCACCGGCAAACTCGACGCGATGCTCTCGGCATGGCTGCCGGTGACCCACGGCGATTACTGGACGAAGAACAAGGATCTGGTCGTCGATTACGGCCCGAACTTCAAGGACGCGAAAATCGGCCTGATCGTGCCGGAGTACGTCAAGGCTAAATCGATCGAAGACCTCAAGACCGATGACACCTTCAAGAACCGCATCGTCGGCATCGACGCCGGTTCAGGCGTGATGCTCAAAACCGATCAGGCGATCAAGGATTACGGCCTCGACAAATATACGCTCAAGGCCAGTTCCGGCGCCGGCATGATTGCCGAGCTGACCCGTGCGGAGAAGAAGAACGAATCGATTGCCGTCACCGGTTGGGTGCCGCACTGGATGTTCGCCAAGTGGAAACTGCGCTTCCTCGACGACCCGAAAGGTGTGTATGGCGCGGCTGAAACCGTGAACAGCATCGGCAGCAAAGAACTCGCGACCAAGGCTCCGGAAGTCGCCAAGTTCCTGAAAAACTTCCAGTGGGCGTCGAAAGATGAGATCGGCGAAGTCATGCTGGCCATCCAGGACGGCGCCAAGCCTGAAGCGGCGGCCAAGGATTGGGTTGCCAAGCACCCGGATCGCGTGGCTGACTGGACCAAATAACCCAAAATCGCTTCGGTTCACCGCACATCCTGTGGGAGCGGGCTTGCCCGCGATAGCGGTCTGTCAGTCAACTGATTAGTTGGCTGATACGACGCCATCGCTGGCAAGCCAGCTCCCACATTTTTTTTGTGTGCTGAAAATTGGCGAAAACGTCATGTCGTTCTAATACTAAGGTCGTCTGGAACCCGTTCCGCAGCCGCATACAGTGGATACGTTCCAACAATAATCTGTGCTGCGAGGATAAAAACAATGAACGACAGCATTTACCTCTCGATTCAAGACAGCCCGCGCTTCAAGGAGCTGGTGAGAAAAAGGGAACGATTCGCCTGGATACTCTCGGCGATCATGCTCGGGCTTTACTCCGGATTCATCCTGCTGATCGCATACGGGCCGCAAGTGCTCGGGGCGAAACTCAGTCCCGGGTCGTCGATTACCTGGGGTATTCCGATCGGTGTCGGTCTGATTGTCTCGGCCTTCATCCTGACCGCGATCTACGTACGGCGCGCCAACGGCGAGTTTGACGACCTGAACAATGCGATTCTCAAGGAGGCTCAGCAATGATCCGGCGTCTACTGGCTCTTTTGAGCATCGCAGCGTTCGCGCCAGCCGTCTGGGCCGCTGACGCCTTGACCGGCGAAGTCCACAAACAACCGCTCAACGTTTCCGCGATCGCCATGTTCGTGGTGTTCGTCGGCGCAACCTTGTGCATCACCTACTGGGCCTCGAAACGCAACAAATCGGCCGCCGACTACTATGCAGCGGGCGGCAAGATCACCGGTTTCCAGAACGGTCTGGCGATTGCCGGTGACTACATGTCGGCGGCGTCCTTCCTGGGGATTTCCGCGCTGGTGTTCACCTCCGGCTACGATGGCCTGATCTATTCGATCGGCTTCCTGGTGGGCTGGCCGATCATTCTGTTCCTGATCGCCGAGCGCCTGCGTAACCTGGGTAAATACACCTTTGCCGACGTGGCGTCCTACCGCCTCGGGCAAACCCAGATCCGCACCCTGTCTGCCTGCGGCTCGCTGGTAGTGGTGGCGTTCTACCTGATCGCGCAAATGGTTGGTGCCGGCAAGCTGATCCAGCTGCTGTTCGGTCTCGACTACTACGTCGCGGTGATTCTGGTCGGTATCCTGATGTGCATGTACGTGCTGTTCGGCGGCATGCTGGCGACCACCTGGGTGCAGATCATCAAGGCGGTGCTGTTGCTGTCCGGTGCCTCGTTCATGGCGCTGATGGTGATGAAGCACGTCAACTTCGACTTCAACATGCTGTTCTCCGAGGCGATCAAGGTTCACCCGAAAGGTGAGGCGATCATGAGCCCGGGCGGTTTGGTAAAAGATCCGATTTCGGCGTTCTCCCTCGGTCTGGCCCTGATGTTCGGTACTGCCGGCCTGCCACACATCCTGATGCGCTTCTTCACCGTGAGTGATGCGAAAGAAGCGCGCAAGAGTGTGCTGTACGCCACCGGCTTCATTGGTTACTTCTACATCCTGACCTTCATTATCGGCTTCGGCGCGATCCTGCTGGTCAGCACCAACCCGGCCTTCAAGGATGCGGCGGGCGCTCTGCTCGGCGGCAACAACATGGCGGCGGTGCACCTGGCTGACGCGGTGGGTGGCAGCATCTTCCTCGGCTTCATCTCGGCGGTGGCGTTCGCGACCATTCTGGCGGTGGTGGCCGGTCTGACCCTGGCCGGTGCTTCGGCGGTGTCGCACGACCTGTATGCCAGCGTGATCAAGAAGGGCAAGGCCAACGACAAGGATGAAATTCGCGTGTCGAAGATCACCACCATCGCCCTGGGCGTGCTGGCGATCGGTCTGGGTATCCTGTTCGAGAGCCAGAACATCGCGTTCATGGTCGGCCTGGCGTTCTCCATCGCGGCGAGCTGCAACTTCCCGGTGCTGTTGCTTTCGATGTACTGGAAGAAGCTGACCACCCGCGGCGCGATGGTCGGTGGCTGGTTGGGGCTGGTGAGTGCGGTGGGGCTGATGATCCTTGGCCCGACCATCTGGGTGCAGATTCTGCATCACGAGAAGGCGATCTTCCCTTACGAGTACCCGGCGTTGTTTTCGATGATCATTGCGTTCATCGGTATCTGGATCTTCTCGATCACCGATAAGTCCGCAGCAGCCGAGAACGAGCGGGCGCTGTTCTTCCCGCAGTTTGTGCGTTCGCAGACTGGGTTGGGGGCGAGTGGGGCGGTTTCGCACTGATTGCTGATTAGATGTTTTGAGTGAAATGCCCCGGTTGAGAGATCGGGGCATTTTTTTTGTGGGCGGTTATCGGACTGGAATTGGGTACATATCCTTTGCTGCGGTAACGGCTGCTTAGGGTTCCGCCCTTACGGCGGGTCACTTTTTCCAGACGCCGAAAAAGTAACCAAAAAGGCTTTACCCTGACGTTCGGCCCTCGCCTGGGCTCGGGTTCCTTCGCTCCGGGATTCATCCGGGGGGCAGCGCCTACGGTTTGCTTCGCTGCACCTCCTCTCGCTGTGTTTGGCTGCGCCAAACGGTCGCTGCGCTCCCACCCCCGGATAAACCCCTCCACTCAGCCTGCCGACGGGCCCTCAGATCAAAAGCTTTACTCGAGCTAACGCTCATTGTGTTGAGTGGGGGCGGCTGCGCCGCAGGGGCAGCATGCAATCTGAACTGTACCTGCTGGCGATGGCGGCCTACGAGCCGACCGATCTCTAACTGAATGCACTCAATCCAAATGTGGGAGCGGGCTTGCTCGCGAAAGCGGCCTGCCAGTCGACAAATTTCTTACTGAATGTACCCAGTTCCATGTAGGAACTGCCGAAGGCTGTGATCTTTTGATCTGCTTTGGCTTTGCTTTGGCTCTGGCTCTTGATGTGGCTTTTGATCTTCAGCCCCTTCGGCAGGCCGAGCGTAGGTGTCCATCAGGGGGTTAGGCGCGCAGCGCCATGCGGCGAAGCCGCATACATCGAGAGGAGGTGCAGCGAAGCAAACCGGAGGCGATGCCCCCTGATGGACACCGTAGCGAGGGAACACTGAGCCTCAGCGAAGTGCCGTACGCCGGGGCAAAGCCTTTTGGGTTACCTTTTCGGCGTTTGGAAAAGGTGACTCGCTGTAAGAGCGAAACCATAGGAGGCCGTTACCGCAGCAACGGATATACACCCAACCCCCCAAAAAACCAGTCGACCCACAGGCCGCTGCGACCAGACAAACAAAAACGGCCTCTATATAAGAGGCCGTTCCCGATACAACTCAAAGACGTTATCGCAAGACAAGCCTTATTTGCGGTCTTCCAGCTTGGTGATATCACGCGACTCGTAGCCAGTGTACAACTGGCGCGGACGGCCAATCTTGTACGGGCTGGAGAGCATTTCTTTCCAGTGCGAGATCCAGCCCACAGTACGCGCCAGAGCGAAGATCACGGTGAACATGCTGGTCGGAATGCCGATCGCCTTGAGGATGATCCCCGAGTAGAAGTCGACGTTCGGATACAGCGAGCGCTCGATGAAGTACGGGTCGGTCAGCGCGATCTCTTCCAGGCGCATGGCCAGTTCGAGTTGCGGATCGTTGTTGATGCCCAGTTCCTTCAGTACTTCGTCGCAGGTCTGCTTCATGACAGTCGCGCGCGGATCGCGGTTCTTGTAAACGCGGTGACCGAAGCCCATCAGTTTGAACGGATCGTTCTTGTCCTTGGCCTTGGCGATGAACTTGTCGATGTTGGACACATCGCCAATCTCGTCAAGCATGGTCAGAACGGCTTCGTTCGCACCGCCGTGGGCAGGGCCCCACAGTGCGGCGATACCGGCGGCGATACAGGCGAACGGGTTGGCACCCGAGGAACCTGCCAGGCGCACGGTGGACGTCGATGCGTTCTGCTCGTGGTCGGCGTGGAGGATGAAGATCCGGTCCATGGCCTTGGCGAGTACCGGGCTGATCGGTTTGATCTCGCACGGGGTGTTGAACATCATGTGCAGGAAGTTTTCCGCGTACGTCAGGTCGTTGCGCGGGTACATCATGGGTTGGCCCATGGAGTACTTGTAAACCATCGCTGCCAGGGTAGGCATCTTGGCAACCAGACGGATCGCGGAGATTTCGCGATGCTGCGGGTTATTGATGTCCAGGGAGTCGTGGTAGAAGGCCGAGAGGGCGCCGACTACGCCGCACATGACGGCCATCGGGTGGGCGTCGCGACGGAAGCCGTTGAAGAAGGTTTTCAGCTGCTCGTGAACCATGGTGTGGTTTTTCACGGTGCTGACGAACTGGGCCTTCTGTTCTGCAGTCGGCAATTCGCCGTTGAGCAGCAGGTAGCAGGTTTCCAGGTAGTCCGACTTTTCAGCCAGCTGTTCGATCGGGTAGCCGCGGTGCAACAGAATGCCGTTGTCGCCGTCGATATAGGTGATCTTCGATTCGCACGAGGCGGTCGACATGAAACCCGGGTCGAAAGTGAAGCGGCCCGTGGCCGTCAGGCCCCGAACATCGATTACATCGGGACCAACGGTGCCGGTTAAAATGGGCAGCTCGACGGGGGCTGCGCCCTCGATGATCAACTGCGCTTTTTTGTCAGCCATGTGGCCTCCTATTTATGCTTGAACCATCAGACAGACCCCCCACGCAGGGCCCGCACCACTATAGTGAGATAAATTCGAATGTCAATTTGCCTAAAGTCTTGCTCCAGAAGGCTTTAAGCGCACTTTTTCCTCGAAATTGACTGCCATTTACGCCTTTTATACGACTTGTGCAATCAGCTATTTGGGGTAGGTGATTGCGTTGTCATTAGTAGCCTAACTGTCTATACTCGGCCACCGACCGCCAAGGGCTTTTGGGCTTGCTTTCATTGGGGGTCGCATCCCTGGGTGGTGGTTACCTGACCAGTGCACTCCCCAACAACTTTGCCCTGATTGTTAGGGGCTCTTCAGTGTGAAAAAAAAGCCGTGAAAAGCCAACGACCTGTAAACCTAGACCTAAGGACCATCAAACTCCCAGTCACTGCTTACACGTCCATTCTTCACCGTATCTCCGGTGTCATCCTCTTCGTGTGCCTTGCCATCATGCTTTACGCATTGGACAAGTCGCTGAGCTCCGAGGAAGGCTTCGGTCAGGTGAAAGCGTGTCTGACCAGTCCGCTAGCCAAGCTAGTGATTTGGGGCATCCTGTCCGCTCTGCTGTATCACCTGGTTGCCGGTGTGCGCCATTTGATCATGGACATGGGCATCGGTGAGACGCTGGAAGGCGGCAAGCTGGGCTCGAAAATCGTTATCGCCGTTTCCGTGGTGGTAATCGTTCTGGCAGGAGTCTGGATATGGTAACTAACGTCACGAACCTCTCGCGTTCGGGCCTCTATGACTGGATGGCGCAACGTGTGTCGGCGGTCGTTCTCGCGGCTTACTTCATTTTTCTGATCGGATACGTCGTGGCCCACCCAGGCCTCGAGTACGCCCAGTGGCATGAACTGTTCGCCCACAACGGGATGCGTATTTTCAGCCTCCTGGCCCTTGTTGCTCTCGGCGCTCACGCCTGGGTCGGCATGTGGACCATCGCGACTGACTACCTGACGCCAATGGCGTTCGGCAAGTCCGCGACGGCTATACGTTTCCTTTTCCAGGCAGTATGCGGCGTTGCGATGTTCGCTTACTTCGTCTGGGGTGTGCAGATTCTCTGGGGTATCTGAGTCATGGCTAACATTCCAACGATTTCTTTCGACGCCATCATTATTGGTGGTGGCGGTGCCGGCATGCGCGCTGCGCTGCAGCTGGCGCAGGGCGGTCACAAGACTGCGGTGATCACCAAGGTTTTCCCGACCCGTTCGCACACTGTATCCGCCCAGGGCGGCATCACCTGCGCGATCGCGTCCGCTGACCCGAACGATGACTGGCGCTGGCACATGTACGATACCGTCAAGGGTTCCGACTACATCGGTGACCAGGACGCTATCGAATACATGTGTCAGGAAGGCCCGGCTGCCGTTTTCGAGCTGGACCACATGGGTCTGCCGTTCTCGCGTACCGAGCAAGGCCGTATCTACCAGCGTCCGTTCGGTGGTCAGTCCAAGGACTACGGTAAAGGCGGTCAGGCTGCCCGTACTTGCGCAGCGTCCGACCGTACCGGTCACGCACTGCTGCACACCCTTTATCAGGGCAACCTGAAAGCCGGCACCACGTTCCTGAACGAGTACTACGCTGTTGATCTGGTGAAAAACCAGGAAGGCGAGTTTGTCGGTGTGATCGCGATCTGCATCGAAACCGGCGAAACTTCGTACATTCGCGCCAAGGCCACCGTACTGGCTACTGGCGGTGCTGGCCGTATCTACGCCTCCACCACCAACGCCCTGATCAACACCGGTGACGGCGTTGGCATGGCGCTGCGTGCTGGCGTGCCGGTACAAGACATCGAAATGTGGCAGTTCCACCCGACCGGCATCGCTGGCGCCGGTGTACTGGTGACCGAAGGTTGCCGTGGTGAAGGTGGTTACCTGATCAACAAGCACGGCGAGCGTTTCATGGAGCGTTATGCTCCGAACGCGAAAGACCTCGCTGGTCGTGACGTGGTTGCCCGCTCGATGGTTAAAGAAATCATCGCCGGCAACGGTTGCGGTCCGAATGGCGACCACGTAATGCTCAAACTCGACCACTTGGGCGAGGAAGTGCTGCACAGCCGTCTGCCAGGTATCTGCGAACTGTCGAAGACTTTCGCACACGTTGACCCGGTGGTTGCTCCGGTTCCGGTTGTACCGACCTGCCACTACATGATGGGCGGCGTTGCCACCAACATTCATGGTCAGGCGATCACCCAGAACGCCGAAGGCGTGGATCAGATCATTCCTGGTCTGTTCGCCGTAGGTGAAGTGGCTTGCGTATCGGTACACGGTGCCAACCGTCTGGGCGGCAACTCGCTGCTCGACCTGGTGGTATTCGGCCGCGCTGCCGGCCTGCACCTGGAAAAGGCGCTGACCGACGGCATCGAATACGACGACGCTACCGAAGCCGACATCGAAGCTGCCCTGTCGCGTTTGAACGCGCTGAACGGCCGTACCGATGGCGAAGACGTGGCTACCCTGCGTCGCGAGCTGCAAAGCTGCATGCAGAACTACTTCGGTGTATTCCGCACTGGCGAATACATGCAGAAGGGTATCGCTCAGCTGGCCGATCTGCGCAAACGCATCGCCAACGTGAAGATCAACGACAAGTCGCAAGCGTTCAACACCGCGCGTATCGAAGCTCTGGAGCTGCAAAACCTGCTGGAAGTGGCTGAAGCTACCGCCATCGCGGCCGAAGTACGTAAAGAGTCCCGCGGCGCTCACGCCCGTGAAGACTTCGAAGACCGTGACGACGAAAACTGGCTGTGCCACACCCTGTACTTCCCGGGTGAGAAACGCGTCGCCAAGCGTGCCGTAAACTTCTCGCCGAAGACTGTTCCGACTTTCGAACCTAAAGTCCGGACTTATTAAGGGTGACCGCCATGTTGCAAGTCAGTGTTTATCGCTACAACCCTGATCAGGACGCTGCGCCGTTCATGCAGGAATTCCAGGTCGATACCGGTGGTAAAGACCTGATGGTGCTGGACGTGCTGGCCCTGATCAAAGAGCAGGACGAGGGTTTCTCCTATCGTCGCTCTTGCCGTGAAGGCGTCTGCGGCTCCGACGGCATGAACATCAACGGCAAGAACGGCCTGGCGTGCATCACGCCGCTGTCCGCTGTCGTAAAAGGCAACAAGTTGATCGTTCGTCCGCTGCCAGGTTTGCCGGTCATCCGTGACCTGGTTGTCGATATGAGCATCTTCTACAAGCAATACGAGAAGGTTAAGCCTTACCTGCAGAACGACACGCCGGCTCCGGCCATCGAGCGTCTGCAGTCCCCTGAAGAGCGTGAAAAGCTCGACGGTCTGTACGAGTGCATCCTGTGCGCCTGCTGCTCGACCTCGTGCCCGTCCTTCTGGTGGAACCCGGACAAGTTCTTGGGTCCAGCTGCCCTGCTGCAAGCGTACCGCTTCCTGGCAGACAGCCGTGATACCAAGACGTCCGAGCGTCTGGCTTCGCTGGATGACCCGTTCAGCGTCTTCCGCTGCCGGGGCATCATGAACTGCGTCAACGTATGTCCGAAAGGCCTGAACCCGACTAAGGCCATCGGTCACATCCGTAACATGCTGCTTTCGAGCGGCGTGTGATTCAGCTGCTGTAACCGTAGAACCGCTGTAACGAAGAGGCTGTGGCGCGGGCTTCAACCCGCGTCATGGCTATAACCAGAGCAGTAGCCACAAGCTGCAGCTCTTATTTTGAAGAAATGAGACAAGCAGGGGCATCCGGGCTGGTACCCGGACTATCAGCGTGATCCTAAGTGGCTTGTTTTGGTCGCTGCATTCGGACTTCTGCAAGTTTGCTCGGTATTGACGCCGATGGTGTTCCCCTAACCGAGGGTGACCAAGCATGCAAGAAAGCGTGATGCAGCGCATGTGGAACAGCGCCTACCTTTCAGGTGGAAACGCTGCCTATGTGGAAGAGCTTTATGAGCTCTACCTGCACGACCCTAACGCTGTGCCAGAAGAGTGGCGCACCTACTTTCAGAAGCTGCCTGCCGACGGCAGCTCTGCCACTGATGTTTCGCACTCCACAATTCGCGATCATTTCGTGCTGCTGGCAAAGAACCAGCGCCGCGCCCAACCGGTTTCCGCCGGGAGCGTGAGCAGTGAGCACGAGAAGAAGCAAGTTGAAGTGCTGCGATTGATCCAGGCCTACCGTATGCGTGGCCACCAGGCAGCCCAGCTTGACCCGCTGGGGCTGTGGCAGCGTCCTGCACCTGCAG